>ERZ808240.742-NODE-742-length-41705-cov-10.114334_pt1 | contig 41705 bp, 37 predicted proteins | sample MGYA00521084_ERZ808240 | MGnify/ENA primary metagenome ERZ808240 (study PRJEB31516, sample SAMN03275571) | gut metagenome | biome: mammalia-associated habitat; material: feces | host: Papio cynocephalus | place: Kenya | collected 2012-08-06 ...
CGATTTTGTGTAATCAGATGATATTTCAGTTGAGTTTTAGTTTTTCATTCAAGGTTACCTACCGGGTACCGGAGGAAGGACAGGAACGCGCGGATTTCCTGCAGACCATAAATTTAGAACTGAGTAACGGAAAGGGACCGGATATGCTTTCCAGCGGACTTATCCTGTCACCGGAAGATTATGTGGAAAAAGGCTATCTGGCAAGCGTGGAGGCTCTTATTACAGACCCGGAACAGTTTGGAAGCGGCGTGCTGGAAGACCAGAAAATAGGGGATACCTTATATGGGATTCCCTATCAGTGCGACTTCTTTCTTGCTGCTTACAGCACCGGGGAAACAGGGGACAGGACAGCCATAACTCTCCCGGAATTTATGGAACTGGTAGAAAATTCGGATGCTGACGTCATAGAGGAGAACATGGGCGGTGTGGATATCCTGGTATATTATGTACTGTATGATAATGACGATGCTACTTATATTGACTGGAAAGAAGGAAAAAGCTATTTAGACGGGGAAGAATTCAGAAAGGCACTGGAGTTTGCTAAAAAATATGCGGACAGTGACAATACGGACAAGAAAGCATTTGCCCAAAGCACCAGTATTTTCGAATTATTTTTCATAAAAGACATGTACAGTTATTTTCAGGGTTCGGCTTCCCTGATAGGGTTTCCCTGTAAAGACGGAAACGGTATTTATGTGAGAACCGATGCCTTATATAAAAATGCTGCTACCGGGAATGGAGAAGGAGTGGATGCTTTTTTACGTTTTCTTATATCCGAGAGGGAGCAGGAGCGGTATGCGATGTATGACACTACGGAAATGATACAGGAGGGCTATACAAGTGGAACGACGGGAGCATTCCCGGTTCTGAAAGATGCATACCGGAAGAAAGTAACCAAGGAAGTGCGAGAGGACTATAAGAACAGTTTTTACATTTCTAATATATCTTACACGGATGAAATGGTAGACTGGGTTTACTTTATGCGGGACCATGCCAAGCCGGATGACGCCAATGTATATGCTGTTTACCGGATTATTATGGAGGAACTGAATCCTTATTTTAACGGTAGTATTTCGGCACAGGAGGCAGCGGAACGGCTCCAGAACCGTGTGCAGCTTTATTTGAATGAGAGGTAGTAAAACTTAAAAAGGGAACAATATAATTGACCATAAAACTCGGACGTGATAACATTATACATTATGGATATGTAAAATGATATTGTGGAGATGGGTTGCAGTGCTACAAAAGAATACACAGAGAGAAATCGGCTGTAAAATGAAACAACTCCGACAGGAAAAGAAGATGACTCAGGCAGAACTGGCAGAAATGATGAATGTATCAACTTCAGCAGTATCTAAGTGGGAAAGAGGATTGAATGGGGTGGATATTCATACTGCTTGTGAACTGGCGAAAATCTTTGAAATTCCAGTATCAGAATTAATGAATGGATATTGGATAGATAAAGGAGAACCAGAAGAACAGGAAGGTCAGAAGGACACAGAGATACAGCAGGGAATACATAAATTCCGGAGAGTATGGATTGGTGCTGGGGGATGTATTTTAGTGGTTATCATATTTCTGTGCCTGTTTTTCTACCATAGGCAAAATGATAAGTTTACGGCAAAAGTTGTAGATGAGTTCTTTGTGAATAAGTCTGAGCAGTTGGATAATAAGGCGGTTTATTATATTATAATTGAATACCAGGGAAAGTATCCTGAGGCAGGACCAATCATACATTTGGATGATATAGAAATAGAGAATTTGCAATACTTTGAAAATGCTGCATTAGTCCATATATCTTATTGGGAACATTATCTTGGAAGAGAACATATAGGAGAAGCAGAGAATTACTGTATTTTTAATTTAGAAAAACCAGAAGATACAAATGGAATGTAATAAATTTGCATTGTATGTATAAATTCATGGGAGAGAGAATATGGTCTTACCTACAAGTACACCTGAAGAAATAGGTAATAGAATAAAACAGTTTCGTATAGAACAGAAAATGACTCAGGCAGAATTAGTTGAAAAAATGAATGTATCTGCTTCAGCCGTATCCAAATGGGAAAAAGGGATAAATGTTCCGGAGGTCCAGACCCTATATCGCTTATCTGATATTTTTAAAATTCCAATTTCAAATTTAATAGAAAATAAAATAGCCGAGGAAGGAAATACAGAAGATAAAAAATGTTTAGAAACCCAGAACGAAGATAGTGATTCGCACAAGCATAAAATGTTATGGAAAATTGTTTTAGGGGTTATAATTGTCTTAATTGTATTTTGCGGTTTCTTGCTTTATAAAGAAAAAAGCAGATTTCAGACTCAGATTGTAGATGAGTTTTTTGACGAAACCTCCGGTGAAAGAGGATATTTTACTGCATATTATCTGGCAGTGGAATATAGGGGGACTATAACACCTGAAGAAATGGATACATATATGGAGAAAATCAGGGAGGAAAGGTACCCTTATTTTAAGGAAGCAGAGGTAATATTCATTTCTTTTTGGAAAAAATATGAAGGAAGAGAACATATAGAAGAAACAGATTATTTCGGCATACTATATCCATAGGAAATAGATAAGAGGAGAGAACGATATATGAAAAGATATATTTTGGGAATTATTATGATTATAGTATTTTTTTGTCTACCAATGCCTGTTTGTGCAGCAGAGCGTGCAGAAGAGCAAACAAATATGAGAGATATTTCTTTGAACAATTACATGGAGAAAGAAATTTCCTATCGAATATTGGGAGAAAAAATATTACTTGCTTCTGCTGATACTGTCACAGTGGAAAAAATTTTTGAATACAGTGGCAATGTGACTCTAAGCAAAACTTTGAAGTGGACGGAAAAGGTTAATAATAATATTTATTCTGGGATACTTTATCTAAAGGGGGTACGTTACTTTAATGGAATGACATATGCGACATATCAGGGTGTTTTGTATAAACAGTAGGTTAAAAAGGGGATTAAAACAGTAGGAACTCATCAGTACATAACAAAAGTTGTAAATGGAAAGGAAATCATGGCAACTTGTACGGTATCCTATCGTGCTTTTTTGGATATTTACAGATGTGGATGCGGAGCGCGGAAAACATCGCCCCATGGATTTAACATCAAATCAATCAATAAGGAGACCGGCAAACATGAAGTTTAGAAAGATTGTTACAACCCTGGTACTTGCTTCTTTGCTCCTCGGCGGATGTACCGGATTGAAAAGTACAAACGACAGAATGACGGAACAGTCCGTGGGAACAACGGAGGGACAGACGGCAGAAGCGGGAAGTACGGAAGACGCAGGACATGCAGCTGAACAGGATGGGAAGACGGACGAACCGGAAGTACTTTATTCGGTGCAGGAGGTGGCATTTCCGGACCCTATTTCCCAGATTGACCTCAGGGAAGGGGAAAAGTGCTGGTATTATGATGTCTTTCAGGCAGGAGATATAGTGGCGTGCAGCGACCGGGGGTACAGTGGCAATTATGAGAACTGGTACTTTTATACGCAGGTTTACGACAGTACCGCAGGTGAGTGGGTTACCTTTGACGCTACAAACAACAATTATAAGGCAGAGGTTGACGGGGTAACTTATTACGGCATGCAGAATGTGTACCGCTCTCTTGATGATAAGCTGTATACCAATGCGTATATTCCGGATATGGAGGGCTATCTGTGCGAAACAGACAAAAACGGTTTCCAGCATATTTTGTGTGCCATTCCGAAAATAGAGCAGGAAATAGATGGGGATTATGAATGGTTTATTGATAAGGAGAAAAGGCTGTACCTGTATTCGGCAGAGGAGAAAACAGTACGGTGTTATGATTCGGAAGGAACACTTTCCCGGACAGTGGAGGTGCCCGGAACAGTTTATGGCATTATGCAGGGAAACGCCGGAGAAGATGTTTACTGGTGTGGTACCAATCTGAAACTCAGACCCGTAATCGGCAGCTTGAGCACAGGAGAAATAACGGCAGAGGACAACCTGGAAGAACTGGCTTCGGATTATAAAGCAGTTATGGCAGGGGACGGAACCGTTTATCTTGCAGACACACAGAACCTGTTTCGTCTGACGGACGGCATTCTCAGGAAGGTATTTGGTTTTGTGAAAAATGGGTACATTATGAGCTTCATGTATGACATGAGACAGACGGAAGAGGGGAGCCTTTCCATACCGGTGGAAATGGATAACTGTATTACCAGACTTTCTATGACGGAGGTAGATTTTCTTCCCGAAAAGCAGGAAATTATCTATGCGGACCTTGTGGGAAATGCTGCTCTTGCAAAATCCATAGCACGGTTCAACAGGCGGAGCGAAAAATACCATATTACCCTGCAGCTGCCGGAAAGTATTGACGACAGAGCATCTTTCTGCCAGGAGGTACAGATTGCCCTGGGAACCGGGAAAGGACCGGATTTAATAGGAGCCGAACTTCTTACGGATATTGCTGGATATGTGGAAAAGGGTTACCTGGCGGAAGTGGGGGACATAGTGGGAGAGTCTTCTCTTTATGTGAACGGGGCGCTGGATACCTGTACGGTGAATGGAATTCTGTACGGCATTCCTTACGACTGCTCCTTTGACCTGGTGGCTTACAGTAAAGATACTGTGGGGGACAGACAGACTCTTTCCTTACAGGATTTTGTAGGTCTTGTGGAAAGGTTCGGTGCAGAAATCGTACAGGAGAATGTAAGCGGCACCGGTATTATCTTAAACTATGTGCTGGCTGATGAAAAAAATACCGATTACATAGACTGGAAGAACGGGAAGTGTTATCTGTCCTCTCCGGAATTTCTGAAAATTCTGGAGTTTGCAAAGAAATATGCAGATACCGGAAGGGAAGAAAAAGATGCATTTGCCTATATGCCCTTTATGGGATTTGATGAATTGCGGCGGGTTAAGGAAATTTTCAGCTACTTTGACGGCAGTGCATCCCTTATTGGTTATCCAAAGGAAAATGGCAATGGTATTTATGTGTCCACAGACAGTATTTATCTTAGGGCAGGTTCGGAAGCAGCAGAGGGGGCGAAAGAATTTTTACGGTTTCTCATTTCGGAAGAAGAACAGGAAAAATATGCGTCCTACAATTTTGCCCAGTCACAGGATGACGGTATGTCCACAGCCATGCTGGCAAAGGAAGGTGCCTTTCCCGTGGTAAAGAGTGCTTACGAAGGAATGATACGTGCGGCAGAGGAACGGGATGCGGATAATGTCAGATATCTGGGAGAACTGCCTTATACGGAGGACATGGTAGAGCAGATTTATTATATTATTAACCATGCAGAGCCGAAAAATGCCTATATAAATCAGCTTGAAGGTATGGTGGCAGAAGAACTGCAACCGTATTTTGCAGGTGATATTTCGGCAGAAGAGGCGGCTGAAAAACTTCAGAACCGTGTGCAGCTTTATCTGAATGAGAGGTAGTCGTTTCCTGATAAATGCGTTAAATGGATAGAGAAAGATGCAAGTGAGTATGATATAAAAAGAAGATGAAGGAGCCGGAGGCGATGCCGGAAAGCAAGAAGTATTTTACCAAGTGCTTTCCGTGTCAAAGTTTCCGGTTTTTTTATTCTGCAAAAATAAACCTTGCATAGTCTATAACTTTACGATATACTACGTCCATAAGCAGATACTTCTTTTTTCTAACTTTCTTTGTCAGCACTCGCTGGCGTCTAAAAATTCAAGAATTCCTGCTTAGAATCCAAGAACAACCAGATAATCTAAGGAGGAAAATGTGATTAGAGAACTGAAGAATGCAGTGGAGGCTTCCGACAGGGAAGCGCAGTATGATGAGTGTGCCAAAAGATTTCTGGGGCAAAAGTTTACCATAGCCAGTATCTTGTCGAAATCGGTGGAAGCCTTTCTGGGAATGGCACCGAAAGACATCATTCCCTATATAGAAGGGGAGCCCTATATCAGCAAGGTACCGGTGGAGCCGGGACTTACCAATGCCGCCCAGGAGAATAAAGGACAGCGTGTGGTCGGATTAAACACGGAAAATCAGGAAATCCACGAAGGGCTTGTACGGTTTGATGTTATCTGCTATGTGCGGCTGCCGTCATCGGGGGAGGGGGAAGGACATTTGTCCCAGATTATCATCAATCTGGAGATGCAGAAGGACCAGCCCAGGGAATATCAGATTTTAAATCGGGCTGTTTTTTACGTGAGTCGGCAGATTTCCGCCCAGAAGGAGAGGGATTTTACCAACTCCCATTACGACGATATCAAGAGCGTGTATTCCATCTGGATTTGCATGAATATGGAAGAAAACTATGAACTGCACCGGTTTTTGGGCACGATATTTTCCCAGAAGCTTGCAGTGGAAGAAAAATTACATATAATGAAAACAGAGTATGATATAACATCGGAAGAGGATTTCAGAGAGGATGTGAACGAGATGTGCTGTGATTATTGCAGTTTACTTTCTGAAACATTCCCAAAAGAGAAAAGTTCTTTTGTGGAAATGCCTGTTTGTTCTTTATCTTTTTCTTATTGTTAAGGTGATAGTGTTTCCCATTACATTCGGCAAACTTCCCTGGATGGAAAATATTTCCTATATGGTAATACAAGGAAAACCATTTTACAGTATAATATCTTTTGTAAAACAAAAAAATTATATTCAGATAGTAGGAAATATCATTCTGTTAATGCCTTTGCCGCTGCTGCTTCAGGGAATGACAGAAAAAATATTTTCCAGGGGTAAATGCTTTTTCTGTGTTTGTATGGCAAGCTTATCTATTGAAGCTGTTCAAATGGGTATTAACTGGGTGACCGGAGTGAGAAATCACGTAGTGGATATAGATGATTTTATACTCAATGTAACGGGAGGATTATTACTTCTAATATTTTATAAGCCCATAAATTATCTCCTCAAGACGCAGACTTCCGGCAAGTGAACGTGCGATAGGGGAAGTGTTTTTAGTTTGCCAAATTCCCCATATGGTGGTATGATTTCGGTAGCGTAGAGAGGCTGGTGCAGAAGGCGGCGCCGGCAAGGAAAGGGTATGATAAGTCAGATGAGAATGCAGGAGAATTACATAAATGCGCTTGACATCAGGTGGTCATACAACCATGCCAAGAAGATGGAAAAAATCTGTTCCAATCCCAAGTTAGGATACCGGACGGCAGGCTCCGAGGCGGAGCTGAAAACCGGCGACATGCTGGCGGAAACAATGCGGAAGATTGGTTTTCCCAAGGTATATAAGGATGCCATAAAAGTGGATGCATGGGAGTTCAACAAAGCGGAGCTTACCTTTGAAGACAGACACGGAAAGACAAGAAAGGTGCAGCTTGGAGCTTACCAGACCCATTTTGTGACAGAGGGCGAGCAGAATTTCACCCTAGCCTATGTGGGAAAGGGAACCCGGCAGGACTATGAAGGCATAGACGTAAAAGGAAAATTGGTGCTGGTGGACATTAACCAGCGCGATGAATGGTGGATAAACTTCCCGGTTTATCAGGCGCACCTGAAAGGGGCGGCAGCCGTCATTGCTGTGCAGACGGGCGGTTACGGAGAAGTCGATGATGCGGCGCTCAATGCGCAGGATATTGCGGGACCCGCCGATGCCCCCGCTTTTTCCATATCCCGGAAAGATGCGGAGCACATCAAGCATGCACTGGGAGAAAACAAAGAAATAACGGTTACCCTGGATGCGGTATCCAAGGTGGAAAAGGACCGGACAACCTATAATATTGTGGGGGAAATTCCCGGAAAACACCCGGAGCGGCGGATTATGCTTTCCGCCCATTATGACTCCTATTTTGACGGATTTCAGGATGACAACACAGCTATAGCCATGATGCTCTGCATCGGAAAAACATTACTGGAGATTGGCTATCAGCCGGAAAATACACTGACCTTCTGTGCCATGGCAGCGGAGGAATGGGGCGTTTCCGACTCCCAATTTGACTGGTCGACGGGAGCCTATGAGCAGGTATTTACCGTGCATCCCGAGTGGCGTGGCAGCGTGATTGCAGACTTAAACTTTGAATTGCCGGCGCTGGCGCACGGAACGAGAGCGCGGATACGCAGCACGTATGAATACGTTCCGTTTTTAGAGGAGTTTCTGAAGGATTTGCCTACTCTGACCCAGGCATACCCGGAGGAAACAAGAGTAACGGCGCCGATAGAAACCTGGTCGGATGATTTTTCCATTGCGATTTCCGGTATTCCCTCCATGGTGGATGATTTTACGGGCGGCAGCTTTATGCAGACCAATTATCATTCCCAGTTTGACAACGACGGTTACTATGATGAAGATGTGTACCGGATGCATCACGAACTGTTCGGACTGCTTCTGATGGCGATTGACAAAACGGCGGTGGTTCCGCTTTCCTTTGCGGGCGTTATGAAAAAAGCGGAGGAATGCTTGAGCAATGAGTGGTGCGAAAAATGCGGAGCGGACAAGGAAGGCTTTGTGAAAGCGCTGCGGAAGGCGGCAAAAGCAGGAGATAAGGCTTATGAGAAAGTCTTAGAGGCAAACAGGGAATATGCACAATATAGTGCAGCCGCACAGAACGATGCCGGGGACAAAGAGGAAAATCCGGCTGTCAAAGCAGAGGCGCTTTACGAAAACAACCGCAGTCTGGAAAAGGCGTTGCTCCGGGCATTCCAGAAGGTGCAGGATACCTTTGTGCGGATTGACTGGCACGGCATGGTGCTGTTCCCGCAGGAAATTCTGCAGGAGCATCTGACTTTACTGGACGGCGCCATCGGAAACCTGAAGGAGGGCAAAATTTCCGCAGCCCTTCGGAAACTCTATGAGATGGATAATAATTCTTATGCTTTTGCATTTGACAAAGAAGTGTACGAATATTTCACAAGAAACAGCTTAAATCAGCCGAAGGACAGACTGAAATGGGGCTACAGCAGAATTATCGGCCATGAAGATTTGTTTGATGTGGTGGAAGCGCTGATTGGAAAAACAGATGCCGACTGCAGCAAAGAAATTGCATTTCTGCAGGAAGCCTATGAGCGCCAGGTGGAATTGTTCCGAAACGAAATAACCGAAATGAAAAATAAAACAGAGGAGATAGCAGGAATTTTAAAAGAATTCTGACAGACTATGGAAAGTAATAATTTATATAAGGTAAAATTTGAGGACCTTCCCAAACTGGAGGTTCTCCTTAACAAATGTTTCTCAAAAGACCCCCTCTATGAAACCCTGATACCGGACGAAGAGGTGCGAAAGCGGCTGACACCGGAGCTTTTTAAGTGCGATATGACGGAATTTTACGAGACTTGTGAAATCTTTGCGGACAGCGAAGACTTAAACGGCGTGCTGGTGGTGTCCGATGAGGCGGAGCCTTACAATGTGCTGAAATATTATTTCAGCGAGGCAATGGCTTCCCTCAGGACAGAAGGCTATCTTTTGAAGGAAGACCATTCTCTGAAAACACTGTTCAATTTTATTTTGGGACGGGATTATCTGAATTCCGGTTGGACGGAGCAGCTTCACGTAAAAAACAGGATACATATCATTTACCTGGCGGTGGAACCCGAAATGCAGCACCATGGCATTGCGGCAAAGCTGATTGAGGAAACCATCCACTATGCGGAAGAGCATAAAATGATGCTTTCCTTAGAAACCCATAACCCGGAAAACGTGGCGTTTTACCAGCAGTTTGGGTTCAAAACCTACGGCGTGCTCAACAAGCACTTTGACTTGAAGCAGTACTGCCTTATCCGCGAAGCGGGAGCTCCCGTTCCCTAATCCTCCTCTTCCTCTATTTTGGAGCAGGGCAGGGAAAAGATAAATTCCGTGCCCACGCCTTCCGTGCTGATGACATTGATATGTTCTCCATGGGAGGCGATGATCTCTTTTACGATGGAAAGCCCCAGACCGGTTCCTTTTTTGTCTTTGCCGCGGGAGGAGTCCGATTTGTAAAAACGCTCCCAGATGAGTTTTAAGTCATCCTTGGGAATACCGATGCCGCTGTCCTTTACGGACACAAGCAGCTTATTTTTCTTTTCGGAGGTTTCGATGCGGATGACGGAATCGGAATGGCTGAACTTGATGGCGTTGTCCAGAAGGTTATACAGAACCTGCTGGATTTTACCTATATCAGCATTTACATACATGGTATTGCCGGTGAGAATAAGCTCAATGGCAATTTTCTTTTTACGGCAGGTGCCCTCAAAGGAGGCAGCCGTATTCCGGATGACTTTGTTGATATCAAAGTCGGTCTTGTCCAAAAGCATTCCCTTGGTATTTAAGTTATTCAGAGTAAGCAGGCTGTTTGTGAGCTTTGTCAGACGGTCTGTTTCATTCAACACAATCTGCAGATATTTTTCGTGCAGCTCCGGCGGAATGGTGCCGTCAATCATGGCTTCCAGATAGCCCTTGATGGAAGTAAGCGGGGATCGGAAGTCGTGGGAAACATTGGCAACAAACTTTTTCTGGTCGTCCTCGGAACGGGCAATTTCGCTTGCCATGTAGTTCAGACAGGCAGCCAGATAGCCCATTTCGTCTTCGCTTTCTACCTGAAATTCATAATGCATATTGCCGGAAGCGTACTGCTCGGTAGCATAGGTAATCTTTCGCAGCGGCTTGTATACAATCTCCGTAAAGAAAATCAGGATAATCATGGACAGGAAAAACAGAATGCACATGGTGATGTAAAAAATCGTCAGCAGGCTGTTGGAGGACTCATAAATGGATGCCATGGAAGCATGGATGACCACATAGCCGTTTACCTTGTAATTGGTGGTAATGGGTGCAATGACATTGAGCATGGCTTCGTCATAATAATGGAAAAAATTGCTGACATTGTAGTAGGAATTCGCAGTGAGCGTCGGATCGAAATTTTCGATAATCACCACTTCATCCACATTGAGAGGATACTCCGTGGCGAGTACCATACGGCCGGACGGGTTGATAATCCAGATGTCGGAGTCTAAATAAACGGACAGGGCATCCAGCTGGTTTTTTACAGACTCCAGGGAAGTATCACTGGTATACAGACCGGAGCCGTACCGGTCTGCAATCAGTGTTGCCTCGGAATAGAGTGTATTCGCTTTTTCTCTGGTAAGCTGTTCTACCGTCAGGTTCGGCACAAAAATGGAAATGATGATAAACCCGAAGATGCCGAAGATGACATAGGCAAGCAGGAATTTTAAATACAGCGTTTTTTTCATTGCCTAATTTCCTTTTACCTCGAATTTGTACCCGATGCCCCATATGGTGGAAATTTTCCAGGAGTCGTGGTCCTTGATTTTTTCCCGCAGCCTTTTGATATGTACATCAACGGTACGGGTGTCGCCGATATATTCATAGCCCCAAATCTGGTCCAGGAGCTGCTCTCGGGTGAAAACATGGTTGGGAGAGGACGCCAAGAAGTACAGAAGCTCCAGCTCCTTGGGGGGCATGTCCACTGTGTGGCCCATATAAATAACGGAATAATTGGTCTGGTTGATGATTAAATCCGGGTATTCCACGCATTTTTCGCTGACAGCGGGTTTGGCGGGAGCAGCCGGTTTGTAACGGCGCAGAACCGCCTTTACGCGGGCAACCAGTTCCTTGGAGTCAAAGGGTTTTTCCATGAAATCATCCGCACCCATCTCCAGTCCCAGTACCTTATCAAAGACTTCGCCCTTGGCAGAGAGGATAATAATGGGAACCTGGTTCTTGGCGCGTACTTCACGGCAGACCTGATAGCCGTCAATACCGGGAAGCATGAGGTCTAATAAAATCAGGTTGGGCTCAAAGGTATTTACGGCAGAAAGGGCGGATTCACCGTCCCCCACAATCATGGTTTCAAAGCATTCTTTTGTGAGATACAGGGAAATCAGCTCTGCAATATTTTCATCGTCATCCACGATTAAAATTTTCTGTTTGCTTACCATAGAAGCCTCCTTTTCAAATTCTGTTTACAAGTTACTTGAAGGTTACGATTGTGACACCTGCGTCACCTTCACCGTATTCGCCTAAGCGGTATTCTTTTACATACTTTAACCGCTTCAAGTGGTTCTGGACGGCGCTTCTGAGGGCGCCGGTGCCTTTGCCATGCACCACGCGGACAGTGCTTAAGCGGGACAGGTAGGCGTCGTCTAAATATTTATCCAGTGCCGCAACCGCTTCGTCGCAGGTCATGCCGAGCAGGTTGATTTCGGGAGAAATTGTCATGGACTTGGAAAGACCGGACCTGCCGCTTCCCTTGCCAAAGCTCAAGGGCTTTAAGGATTTGGAGGACTGGGTTGCCGCATCGTCATCCGCAAGCAGCATCAGGTCATTGACGTTCACGGAGGAACGCATAATGCCGCACTGCACGAAAAGATTGCCTTTGGCGTCGGGCAGGGTGCTTACGGTTCCCTTTAAGCCTAAGGAAATGACCTTGACGGAGTCGCCCTTTTTGATTTTTTTCGGATCTAACTTCGGAGCATTCTGCTTCGGCGGCGTCTTTAAGGAAAGACGGTCGTTCTTTTCGTCAATTTTTTTACGCAGGTTCTGACGCTTGGTTTCCAACTGTTTGATATCGGTGCCGGCATTGGCTTTGTTGAAGCTGGAAATGGTTTCGTCTGCCACGTCCTTGGCTTCCTGCAGGATATTGCGGGCTTTTTCGTTGGCTTCCCGTAAAATGCGGTCCTTTGCCTGGTCGATTTTCTCGTTTTTCGCTTTCAACTGCTGCTCCAAGGTCTTGATGCGCTCCTTGTAGGCAGTGATTTCTTCTTTTTCTTTTTCAATGTTCTTCCGGCTGTTTTCCAGATTGGCAATGACATCCTCGAAGCTTTCGTCCTCTTTGCTGATTTGCTCCTTTGCGGCATTGATAATGTCGTCGGAAAGTCCCAGCTTGGAAGAAATGGCAAAGGCGTTGCTCTTGCCGGGAATGCCGATTAACAGCTTGTAGGTGGGACGCAGGGACTCCACGTCAAACTCACAGCAGGCATTTTCCACAAAAGGAGTGGAAAGCGCGTAGAGCTTCAGCTCGCTGTAGTGGGTGGTCGCCATGGTCCGGATGCCTCTGTCGTGCAGATGATTTAAGATGGCGATGGCAAGAGCCGCACCCTCCGTAGGGTCCGTGCCGGCGCCCAGTTCATCAAACAGGCACAGGGAATTTTCATCCGCATGCGCTAAGATGTCCACGATGGTCACCATGTGGGAAGAAAAGGTGGAAAGGCTCTGCTCGATACTCTGCTCATCGCCGATATCCGCGTAAACCTCCCGGAAAACGGAAAGCACGGAGCGGTCGGCAGCGGGAATATGAAGTCCCGCCTGACCCATGAGGGTAAAAAGTCCCACGGTTTTTAAGGAAACCGTTTTACCGCCGGTATTGGGACCGGTGATAATCAGTAAATCAAAATCCTTTCCAAGAGTAATGTCAATGGGAACGACTTTCTTTTTGTCAAGCAGCGGGTGTCTGCCCTTCCGTATCCGGATGACATGGTCTTCTTCAAACAGCGGCATGGTGCCGTTGTAATCCAGAGCGAGTTTGCCCTTGGCGAAAATAAAGTCCAGAGTGGTCATAACTTTCTGGCCTGCCGCCATTTCGGCGGTATGTTCGCCTGCCATAGCGGAAAGCTCCGCTAAAATTTTCTCGATTTCCTTCTGTTCTTCGATGCCGAGCTGGCGCAGCTTGTTGTTTAATTCCACAACGGCGGCTGGCTCGATAAAGAAGGTGGAGCCGGTGGAGGACTGGTCGTGGACCATACCGGAAACCTGCCCCTTGTACTCTGCCTTGACCGGCAGACAGTAACGGTTGTCGCGCATGGTGATGACAGCGTCCTGCAGATAGGTGCGCAGGGAGCCGTTTACCATGGAATTTAACTGGGAATGGATTTTCTCGCCGGTAAGGGCAATCTCCCTGCGGATACGCTTGAGCGCAGGGCTGGCGTCATCCGCCACCTCTTCCTCGGATAACAGGCACCGGCGGATTTCTTCGGAAACCGGTGTGAGGGGGGAGAGAGCATCAAAATAAGAAGACAGGGAATCTCTTTTCTCAGTGTCCTTGTCCTCTCTGCCGTATGCCTTGATACGGGCGGTATTTTCCAGAAAATCGGCAATTTTAATCAGCTCGGGAGCCGTTAAGGAGCTGCCGATGCCGAGGGATTTTAAGGAATATCCCAAATCCCTGTTGCCGCCGAAGGAAGTACTTCCGAAACGGAGCAATCTTGAAAGTGCATCCGCCGTTTCCTGCTGGGCGGTGCGAATGGCATGTATATCCGTGTCGGGAACAAGGCTGCGGCAGCATGCCTTTCCCGGTTCGGAGTCGGCTTTTTCGATAAGCCGGTGAATCATCTTGTCAAATTCAAGAGTGTGTAATGCTTTATTGTTCATCTTTTTCCTTTACCATATCGTTAATCAGGTCCATGATGGTGGAAATGGCGCTGAGCTGGTGGCTCTGCTTCATGGCGCTGATATAGCTCTGTCTGTTGCAATACAGCTCCTGCACTTTTTCCACTAAAAGAGTATCCGTGAGGTCGTCTTCGTCAATTACCATGGAAAATCCCTGTGCTTCAAAGGAACGTGCATTGAGTAACTGGTCGCCCCTGCTCTTGGAAGAGGGCAGAGGAATTAAAATATTGGGTTTGCCGAGAGCCAGAAGCTCGCAGATGGCATTGGCGCCTGCGCGGGAAATCACCAGGTCCGCCATGGCGAAAACATCCTTTAACTCCGCTTTCAGGTACTCAAACTGCTTGTAGCCGGGTGTATTCAATAAAAGATTGTCCATTTTGTCCTTGCCGCAAAGGTGAACGACCTGAAAATCCTTCAAAAGAGCGGGCAGGGCGTCCCGGACGGCTTTGTTGACGCTGGCTGCGCCCTGACTGCCGCCGATCACCATAATGACCGGTTTGTTGGCGGTAAAACCGCACATGTCGAGCGCTCTGACTTTATCACCGGTGAAAAGCTCCTCGCGCACGGGGGAACCGGTAAGAACGGCTTTTTTCTCCGGCAGAAGCTTAACGGTTTCCGGGAAGTTGCAGCAGATTTTGGTGGCGGCGCCTAAGCAGAGTTTGTTGGCAAGTCCCGGCGTCATGTCGGACTCATGCAGGATACAGGGAATATGCAGGGTATGGGCAGCACGCACCACGGGTACGCTGACAAAGCCTCCCTTGGAAAATACCACGTCCGGCTTGAGCTCCTTCAGAATTTTATGTGCCTGGGCAAAGCCTTTCATGACACGGAAGGGGTCGGTAAAATTCTTGGGGTCCATGTAACGGCGGAACTTTCCGGTGGAAATGCCGTAATACGGAATGCCGAAGTCGGCAATGAGTTTTTTCTCGATTCCGTCATAGGAGCCCATATAATATACTTCAAAACCCGCTGCCTGCAGATGTGGCAGAAGAGCTAAATTCGGTGTAACGTGTCCGGCGGTGCCCCCGCCTGTCAGTACTATCTTTTTCATATAATCACCATTCCCTTCCCGAATGACAGGTTACGCTTAAACTTCATACGAAACGCTGTCCTGTTTTGAACCTTTTACTGCTGCTGCATGGATTCCAGCGCTCTTGCAAGCTGGTCGGGGCAGGACGTGGACTTGTATCCGCAGCGAATACCCTTTAATTTTTTAATGGCGTCTTCGGGCTTCATGCCCTCCACCAGACGGGAAATGCCCTGCAGATTGCCGTTGCAGCCTCCCGTAAAGCTTACGGAATCGATAATTCCGTCTTTGATTTCTATATCAATGGAAGAAGAACAGGTGCCGCTTGTCTTATATTTCATAATCATGACCTCCTAAATGGAACAAATTTTAATCTAAAGTAAAATTATAGCAGAAATATGTATAAAAATCAAAATATTTGTGGAACCTGCAGGAATATTGTCAACGAATTTCCGTATACAACATATTGTTACTTCCCTATAAAAGAGATAAAATGTAGGAAATGTGTTTAAGGAGGGAATTATGTTAGCTACATTTCAAAAAGAATTGCTGTTAAGCAGTCTGATGTTTGTTTTTTTAGTATGCAGCATATTGGGTAAAATTATGTTGGGAGTCCTCTATCAGAATATGATTAAAGAGACGGAAAATATGCGTGCCACGAAGAATAAAAGGCTGAAACAGTGCAAATTAAAATTTATGAACTGTTACCGCTTAAACCACGGCGTGGCAAACGTGCCGGTCTTTGTGGACAAGTACTTAAACCAGTTGAAAATAGGGCCGGTTTCCGTGAACACCTTTTACCATCTGTGCGGACAGACCATGCTTCTGTCGGTGCTCTGCGCCGGAATTGCGGTCTGCCGCAGCATTACAAAAAGCGCCGGTCTGTTTGCCGTTCTTCCTTATTATATAGTCAGTTTTCTGGGGCTGTATCTGCATTTTGCGGTATCGGCGGTCATGGACATCCGGGGCAGGCGCCGGGTGCTGAAAATCAATCTGGTGGATTTCTTGGAAAACCATATGTCCATGCAGCTTGCGGAAGCGGAGCTTACGGAGGAGACGGAAGAGGCGCAGGATATCCGCAAGGCACAGAAAGCGGAGGGAAGGACGAAACTTCGCACACCGGCGGCAAGGGAGGAAGAACCGGAGCCGCAGGAGGCATTTTCTTCCATGAATGAAAAGGAGCTGGAGGAGCTTTTAAAGGAGTTTCTCACGCTGTAGAAAGCATAATAGGACAAAAGTACGTGTTTGCACCATAATCAGATACCAATTTCTTGCATTTCTACTCTTATTTTGCGCAATTTCCCCCCATATTTGCGCAACTTTACCTTGAATTTTGCATATAATTCTGCTACACTTGGGTTTGGTTAATTTAGGAATGTCTTTTGAACAAGGGAAAGGAAGTAATGATATGAGTACAAAAGTTACATTTGACTATGGTAAGACAAGTCCTTTCATTTCTGCAGGAGAGATTGAAAAGATAAAGAAGCAGACTCTGGATGCAAAGGAAGTTCTGCTTTCCAAGAGCGGTGCAGGCAGCGACTTTTTAGGCTGGATTGACCTGCCCGTTAATTATGATAAGGAAGAGTTCGCAAGAATCAAAGAAGCAGCAAAGAAAATCCAGGCTGACTCCGATGTCCTTCTGGTAATCGGTATCGGCGGTTCCTACTTAGGAGCGCGTGCAGCCATCGAATCTTTAAGACACAGCTTCTACAACATGGTAGACAAGAGCATCCGCAAGACACCGGAAATTTATTATGTAGGAAACTCCATCAGCTCTACCTATATTAAGCACCTTATGGATGTAGTGGGAGACAGAGATTTCTCCATCAACATGATTTCCAAGTCCGGTACTACCACAGAGCCCGCTATCGCGTTCCGTGTATTCAAGGAAATCCTGGAAAAGAAATACGGCAAGGAAGAGGCTGCAAAGCGTATTTACGCAACCACCGACAAGGCAAAGGGAGCCCTGAAGCATGTAGCGGATGAAGAAGGTTACGAAACCTTTGTTGTTCCCGATGACGTAGGCGGACGTTTCTCCGTTCTGACCGCAGTAGGTCTTCTTCCCATCGCAGTCAGCGGCGCCGATATCGACAAGCTGATGGAAGGTGCTGCAAGCGGCAGAAAACTTGCTCTGGAAAATGATTTTGAAGAAAATGACTCACTGAAATATGCGGCACTCCGCAACATCTTATTAAGAAAAGGCAAGAAGGTTGAAATTCTGGCAAACTATGAGCCCTGCCTGCACTATGTTTCCGAATGGTGGAAGCAGTTGTTCGGCGAAAGCGAAGGCAAGGATCAGAAGGGTATCTTCCCCGCAAGTGTGGATCTTACCACAGACCTGCACTCCATGGGACAGTTCATCCAGGACGGTTCCCGTATTATGTTTGAAACCGTTATGAATGTAGAAACCCCGAAGGAAGAACTCGTTATCAACGAAGAACCGGTTGATTTGGACGGTCTGAACTACTTAGCGGGAAAGACCGTAGACTTCGTAAACAAGAGCGCCATGAACGGTACTATTTTGGCACATACCGACGGTCAGGTTCCCAACTTCATCGTAAACATCCCTGAAATCAACGAATTCTACTTAGGACAGTTGTTCTACTTCTTCGAGTTCGCATGCGGTGTCAGCGGATACTTAAACGGTGTAAATCCTTTCGACCAGCCCGGTGTGGAAAGCTACAAGAAGAACATGTTCGCACTGCTCGGAAAGCCCGGCTACGAAGAACGCAGAGCAGAACTTCTTCCCAGATTATAAGCTATACAATTTGAAAAAAATGCATTATAATAAAACGCAGGTGTCTCGGCATCTGCGTTTTATCGCGTTATAGGAAATTTCGTCGAATTAGCCGAAACATCTGTTTTGACAAGAGAATGAAGAAAGGAATAAACCTTATGGATAAAGTAAAGATTGTCATACTGGAACGCAACAGCGTCGGTGTGGACACGCCGGTGGACTGCTTTGAAGAGCTGGGCGAAGTGACCTGCTATCCCAACACCACCACGGCAGAGGAAGTAAGAGAGCGCACGAAGGGCGCGGATATTATTGTGGCAAATAAGGCGCGCTTAAATGAGGAGTCCTTAAAGGAGTCCCCCAATGTAAAGCTTATCTGCGAATTTGCCACCGGCTTTGACAACTGCGACCTGGAATATTGCAACAGCCGCGGTATCAAGGTTGCCAATGTGGCGGACTACTGCACGGATATGGTAGCACAGCACACGTTCACCCTGATGCTTACCCTTTTGCAGAAGCTTCCCCATTATGATGAATATGTAAAATCCGGCGCCTATGCGGCGCAGGACCGTTTTTCCAATTTTGATGAGCCCTTCACGGAACTGGCCGGCAAGACCTGGGGCATTGTGGGAATGGGTCACATCGGCAAAAAAGTGGCGCATATTGCCACTGCCTTCGGCTGCCGTGTGATTTTCCACTCCGTAACCGGCAAAAGCACCGTCACGGAATACGAACAGGTGGACAAGGATACCCTGTTAAGAGAAAGCGATTTCCTTTCCCTGCACTGTCCGCTGAGCGATTTAACCCGGGATTTTATTGACAAAGAAGCGCTCCGGAAAATGAAAAAGACCGCAGTGCTTGTGAACGTGGCAAGGGGGCCCGTGGTAAATAATGCCGATTTGTACGAGGCGCTGATGAATGGGGAAATCATGGCAGCAGGCCTGGATGTACTGGAAAAGGAGCCGCTGCAGCTTTCCAATCCCTTAAGTAAAATCAAGGACAGCAACAAGCTAATCATTACCCCGCATCTGGCATGGGCGAGTGTGGAAGCCCGATTCCGCTGCGTTAACGAGGCATACTTAAATGCCAAAGCGTTCCTGAACGGAGAGTTCCGTAACATAGTGAATCCGTAGATACAGACAGAAAAGAAAGAGGATGGATATGATAAATAAATGCAAAGAATTGATGATAAAATACCGGGAAATTCTGGTTTACCTCATTGTGGGCGTACTCACCACCATTGTTTCCTGGGTGGTATGCTTCTTACTGAAGTTCCCGTTTGACCCCACTGTAACATGGCAGAATTTCGTAATCAATACCGGCGGCTGGCTGGCCGGCGTACTGTTTTCCTATCCGCTGAACCGGAAATTGGTGTTCAAGAGCACCAATCCCCATGTGATAAAGGAATTTTTACAGTTTGCCGGTTCCACCGTGTCCACCTGGCTGCTTGACATCATCATCATGGAAGTAACGGTCAACGTGCTTCACATGGATTACTGGATTGCCAAGATTTTCATTTCTGCAGTTTTAGTTACCATTATCAACTATGTGCTGCGTAAAGTCCTGATTTTCAACAAGAAGAAATAGATTTTACTTTCCGAATCCGAATAAGCCTTTCTTTTCGTAGGGTTCTGCCTCTACGGAAAGAAGCTTGTAGCCGGTAGGTTCTATCACTTCCTGCAGCTTTGCCTCATCTAAAGGCTCTTCGCTGATAATGACACATTCGCCCTTGGAATGGGAAGCATTTACCTTCTTTACCTTGAAAGCCTGGCGAATGGCATCGTTTACATGGGATTCACACATCCCGCACATCATACCGTCAATTTTTAAGGTTGTCTTTGTCATAGTTTTTTTCTCCTTTTTATTTTGCTATATGGTTATTGATATAACTTACAGAAATTTAACCGCAGGGCATTGGATACCACGCAGAAGCTGGAAAGGCTCATGGCTGCGGCGCCGAACATGGGATTTAAGGTAAGTCCCAGACTTACAAATACGCCGGCTGCCAGAGGAATGCCGATGATATTGTAAATAAATGCCCAGAACAGGTTCTCATGGATGTTGCGGAGAGCGGAGCGGCTTAACTTGATGGCTGCGGGCACATCCGCAAGGGTGCTCTTCATCAGCACTACATCCGCTGCGTCAATGGCTACATCCGTACCGGCGCCGATGGCAATGCCGATATCGGCAGAGGTAAGAGCGGGCGCATCGTTGATGCCGTCCCCCACCATGGCAACCTTGCCTTTTTTCTTGAGGTCGCGGATAACGGCTTCCTTGCCGTCCGGCAGAACACCGGCAATGACTTCGTCCACACCGGCTTCGGCGCCGATGGCTTTCGCACTTCTTTCGTTGTCGCCGGTCAGCATAACCACATGGATGCCCATGCTCTGCAGTCTTTTAATAGCGGCGGGGCTGTCTTCACGGATGGCGTCCGCAACGGCGATAAAGCCTAAGAAGCGGCTGCCTTTTAAGAAGGCAAGGGGTGTTTTGCCCGCTGCGGCAAGCTCGTCCGCTTTCTTTTTGTCGGCTTCGGATATAGAAGTTTGGTTTTCCATAAATTTCACACTGCCGCCGCAGAGGGTTTCGCCCTGCAGGGAAGCGGTCAGACCGTTGCCGGGAAGAGCGGTGAAATCGGAAACATCATCGGCCTTGAGGGCATGTTCTGTTCCATAATCGCAGACGGCTTTTGCCAGAGGATGCTCACTTTTCTGTTCCAGAGAGAAGGCGGTCTGTAAAAGCTCCTCTTCGGAAACACCGTCAGCCGGACAGATATCGGTGACCTTCGGCTCTCCCTTGGTGATGGTGCCGGTTTTATCCAGGGCAATGATTTTGACCTTGCCGGCTTCTTCCAGGGAAACGGCGGTCTTAAAGAGAATACCGTTTTTGGCGCCCAGGCCGTTGCCCACCATAATGGCGACGGGAGTGGCAAGTCCCAGTGCACAGGGACAACTGATAACTAAAACGGAAATGGCACGGGCAAGCGCATAGGGGAAGGTCTGCCCGATAAGCATCCATACAATCAGGGTAATCAGGGAAATCGTCATAACCACCGGTACAAAAACACCGGAAACCTTATCCGCAATTTTCGTAATTGGAGCCTTGGTGGCGGAAGCATCCTTTACCATTTTGATAATCTGGGAAAGGGTGGTGTCCTCACCGACACGGGAGGCTTCACAGGTTAAAAATCCGGACTGGTTTATCGTGGCGGCGGAAACCATGTCGCCTTTTACCTTGTCCACGGGAACGCTTTCCCCGGTGAGAGCCGCTTCGTTTACGGCACCGCTGCCATCCGTTACAATACCGTCCACGGGAATGCTTTCGCCGGGACGCACCACAAAAATGTCACCTTTCTTTACCTGCTCAATGGGAACCGTCACTTTCTTGCCGTCCCGAAGGAGTACGGCGGTCCTGGGAGCCAGCTTCATAAGGCTCTTTAAGGCGGAAGTGGTCTTGCCCTTGGAATGGGCTTCCAGCATTTTGCCCAGAGTAATCAGGGTTAAAATCATGGCGGCGGACTCAAAATAAAATTCGTCCATCAGCATCATAATGCGATCCATGTCCATATTTACATAGGCATCCGACATCATAAACAGGACGGTTACGCTCCAGATAAAGGAAGCGGAGGAGCCCAGGGCAACCAGCGTGTCCATGTTGGGAGCACGGTGCCAGAGTCCCTGAAAGCCGCTGATGAAAAAACGCTGGTTAATCACCATGATAATACCGGCAAGCAGAAGCTCAATGAGTCCCATTGCCATGTGGTTGTCTGCGAGGAAGGAGGGCAGCGGCCATCCCCACATCATATGTCCCATGGAAAAATACATGAGAATTAACAGAAAAATCAGGGAGGCGATAAAACGCTTCCGGAGAGCAGGCGTTTCCGTATCCTTTAATTCATCGGCTTCCTCGGAAACGGAAGCATTCTTTTTATCTAAGGAAGCCTTGTATCCGGCTGCCTTTACGGCTGCCATGATATCTTTGGGAGAGGCAGTTCCTTCCACTCCCATGGAATTGGTCAGCAGATTGACGGCACAGGTGGTAACACCCGGCACCTTGGAAACTGCTTTTTCCACGCGGGCACTGCAGGCTGCACAGTGCATGCCGCTTACATGATATTGTTCCATATTGTATCCTTTCTGACTCCCCGGCTACCGCATCAGCTTCTGCAGCGTCGTAACCAGTTCGTCAATCACTTCATCTTTGCCGTCACGGATATCCCTGGCAACGCAGGTGTGGATGTGACTGGCAAGGAGTTCTTTATTAAAAGCGTTGACGGCGGCACTGACGGCAGCGGACTGGGTTAAAATATCGTTGCAGTACGCATCATCCTCAATCATGGATTGGATGCCGCGGATTTGTCCCTCAATTCTTTTCAGACGGTTTAAAAGCTTTTTTTTCTGCTCCTCCGTTCGCATGGTATTTTTATTGCTGCAACAACAGTGTTTGCTATTTTCGCTCATAATAACCTCCGTATATTTTCACATTATACCCCGTGGGGGTATCTTGAATGTATACCCCCATAGGGTATTTGTCAAGACAAAAATTTAAAAAATATATTTATTTTTGCTCATTTTTAAGGTGATTTTACAAAAGCTATTGGAAGATGTTTTGGGGTGTGATATACTTTTTAAGTTAATTGAAATGGGAGGATTGGTTCTATGTTTGCGTATTTTTTCCCGGACAGGCTTCCGGTCATTGCGTTTGCGGGTATTCTGTTTACATTTGCGGCTACCTGTATTTTAATCAGTAAATGTGCAGGCTTTCTGCCGAAGGATCAGGGCAGGGATTTTGCAGTGGACGGCCAAAAATCCGCAGGCAAACCGAGAGGGGCGGGCATTATCTTCGTACTGGTATTTGCGGTGTGCACGCTTTTGTTTTCCGATATCAGCCTGGAGCTCTGCATTTACCTGATACTGACCGTTATCGAAATGCTGACCGGCTTTTTTGACGATACGGCGGAAAAGCCTTGGGGAGAATGGAAAAAAGGCATTTTGGACTTATTGGTGGCAGTGGCGATTTCCGCTACCTACATTCATTACAACGGCTGCGGAATTACCTTTTTCGGCATGAATTTTATCCTTCATCCGGCGGTATTTATGATTTGTGCCATTGTTCTGGTATGGGTGTCCATCAATGTGACGAACTGTGCGGACGGCGTGGACGGGCTCTCCGGTACGCTTACCATTGTGACTCTCACGACGATTTATCTGATTGGAAAATTATTAAATACGGGAAATGATTTGCATTTTTCCATACTTTTATTCATAGCATGTATTTTGGGATATCTGTGGTACAATGCCACCCCCAGCCGGCTTTTGATGGGGGATGCCGGTTCCAGAGCCATGGGTGTTTTTATCAGTATTGCCATCTTAAAGACGGGAAGTCCGTTCCTTTATATTCCGGCTGCATTCATCCTGATTGCGGACGGCGGTCTCGGACTGCTTAAGGTTTCGCTTATCCGCGTCTTCAAAATTCATATTTTGAAAAACACACTGACACCGCTTCATGACCATGTAAGAAAAAAGAAAGGCTGGTCCAATACACAGACTGTATTCCGGTTTGCAATTTTGCAGATTGTAATTTCCGCAGCGACTATATACGGTTTACAGCTCATTTTACACTAAAACGGCTTGTATGGGATAAAGGGAATGTATATGAATACGGGGAAATATTCAGAGGGAAAAGATTATAAGGTAATGGCTTTTATAGAGGCATTTTTCCACAATGACGAACGCCTCGACATGATACGGGCGGCGGCTAAGGAATGCGGAAAACACAACTGCAAGATTGTATTTTATTCCACACTGTCCGATTTTTACAACCATGACCTGACGGACATGGGCGAAAAAAAGATTTTTGATGCCGTATCCGTGGAGAAATACGATGCCATTGTACTGATGACGGAGTCCTTTAAACAGGATGAGGATTATCTGCACATGGTAAAAAGGGCGCAGGCAGCGGGAGTGCCTGTTATCAGTGTGGACAAGGAGCTGGCAGGCTGCATCAATATCCACTTTGACTATAAGAGCGTATTCCAAAAGATTGTGGAGCATATGATAGAGTACCACGGCTATCGTAAGGTAAATTTTATTGCCGGTTTTCCTGACAACACTTTTTCCGATGAACGCCTTGCGGTTTATAAAGAAGTGCTGGAGCGCAACGGCATTCCCTATGAGCCGGACCGCGTTTATTACGGCGGCTTCTGGAGTGACCCGACTCTGCTCGCCATGGAAGAAATGGAGAAAAAGGGACTTGATGATGTGGATGCCATAATCTGCGCCAACGATGTTATGGCGATTGCGGCGGGCAATTATCTGACGGAGCGAGGCTACCACATCCCCCACGATATTGCGGTCAGCGGTTTTGACGGTATTCACATGGAGAAGTACTGTGTTCCCAGGCTGACGACCGGCATTTACAATCTGGAAGGCTTTATTGATACCATTTTCCATATTATTGACGATGAAATACAGAAAGAGGACTATCCGAAGGATTGGACCATTCACAATAAAATGCAGATTGGCAGGTCGTGCGGATGCGACGGCGTGCTACCGGAGTATGCTGCGTTTGAAATGGTGCAGTTAAAGCAGGACATTGACTCGGAGATTAAATTCCAGGGCACCATGGGTCAGATGGTTACCAACTTTGCCAACACGGAGAGTGACACCAGAGTTTTCCTGGACATGCCTCCCTATATCAAGGACATGCAGTACAGGGATTTCTGGTACTGCATGAATGTTCCCGCTTTCAAAGCGGAAAACGCCAATTATGCCGCAAAGATGCGGGTTATGCACTACCACTATTCGGAAACGGACGGCACCAGCGGTGAAAAGAACATCGACATGGATTTCGGTGAACTGATACCGGATTTGGATGATTATCTGCAGACCACGGACTACATGCTGGTTATGACCATGCATATGGAAGGAGAGACCACCGGTTACACGGTGGTAAGCTTTGACATCGATAAATTCTGGGCAACCGCCTATTCCACTTTTCTGGTGAACTTCCGGCATCTGCAGGAAATGCGCAATACTTACCGGATGATGGTGGATACCTACCGGAAGGACCCGCTGACAGGACTTTTAAACAGAACCGGTTTTTACCATGTGGTGCAGACACTGATGGAGAATTCCTCCGATTTGGAAATGAGCGTTATCATGATGGATATGGACCATCTGAAAATGGTAAACGATACCTTCGGTCATATGGAAGGGGACTTTGCACTGCGGACACTGGGAAACATTGTGAAGAACAGTGTCGGACAGGAGCTGGCTGCCCGTATCGGCGGGGATGAATTTTTAATTGTTCTGACCGGGGAGCACACCTCTAAGCGTGCGAAAACCATTGTGGAAGCCATGAGAGAAGGCATCCGGCAGCACAATCTGCAGAACCCAGACAAGGGGTACGAGTTGCAGGCGAGCATCGGTACCTATACAAACCACGTTGGCAATCATATGCTGGACTACTTTATGAAAAAAGCGGACGACATTATGTACGCCATCAAATACCGTCACCACAGGGAACTGCCTGTGACACAGGAACCGTAAAAACACTGCCGGGCATTTTGCCCGGTATTTTTTTGCCCTGAAACCTCATACATATGTATAGACAGTGTGTTTACAAGGTATGGCATGTTAAATTATATTTGGGCTTTTATGATTTTGGTGGGAATCGTCTATGCAGCCTTTACCGGCAATATGGCAGCCGTGACGGATGCGGCGCTTTCCTCCGCCGGAGAAGCGGTTTCCCTGTGCATTACCATGGCAGGGGTTATGGCGCTGTGGATGGGACTGATGAAAATTGCGGAAAAATCGGGGCTGATTGCCCGGCTTACCAGAGGAATACAGCCCTTTTTGTCCTTTCTTTTTCCAGACATTCCGAAAAACCATGAGGCAAGGCAGTACATTGCCACCAATTTCATTGCCAATATATTGGGACTCGGCTGGGCATGCACCCCGGCGGGACTGAAAGCCATGGAGGCGCTGGCAAAGCTGGAAGAAGAGCGGGGCACGCCCGGCTACGGAAACCGGAGCAGCAGTGCCGGATATGCGGGAGAAAGGAGCGCCGCCGGGGTAAAAACGGGATGTGGCGGGGAGCGCGTGGCGAGCAGGGAAATGTGCATATTTCTTATTTTGAATACTTCGTCCCTGCAGCTCATTCCGGTAAACATGATTGTGTACCGCACCCAGTACGGCAGCGCCAATCCCGCCGCCGTTATTGCACCGGCTATTCTGGCGACCCTTGTCAGCACCGCAGCGGCGATTGTGTTCTGCCTGTGTTCCGGCAGAAGGCAGAAAAGGAGATAACCATGGCAAATGTCCTTGCAAATTTTTCTAATATCATTATACCGGTTGTTATTTTTTACATAGTTGTACAGGGAATTTTCTCAAAAATCAAAGTATATGAAGAATTTATAGAAGGTGCGAAGGACGGACTGAAAACAGTGGTTCAGATTTTACCCACTCTGGTGGGATTGATGGTAGGCGTGGGCGTGCTGCGTGCCTCCGGTTTTATGGGGGCGCTTGGCAAATTACTTGGCGGTGCAACGGAGCGCATCGGCATTCCGGCGGACATCGTGCCCCTTGTGCTGGTAAAGATGTTTTCCTCTTCGGCGGCAACCGGATTGGTGCTGGATATTTTCAAAACCCACGGCACGGACTCTTACATCGGCATGCTCACTTCCATTCTGATGAGCTGCACGGAAACGATTTTTTACACCATGTCCGTGTATTTTCTGGCGGCAAAGGTAACAAAAACGAGGTATACGCTTGCCGGAGCCCTGTTTTCGTCCTTCGTAGGGCTCATAGCCAGCGTCATCCTCACGGGCTGGATATGCTGAAAGCCGAAGATACTGAAAAACCGGGGCAGATGCCCCGCTTTAGATGAGTCCGTAGGTTCTTAAAAGGAACAGCCAGACGGTGATGGAAAAGGAACTTAAGAAGGTGGTGGAAACCACCACACTGGAGGTTAACGTACCGTCGTGTCCCATATTTTTTGCCATAATGTAACAGCTTACGGTGGTAGGCGCCCCCAGCATAATGAGGACGGCTACCATTTTTTCGTCCCGGAAACCGAGCGCCGCCGCTACGGGAAGCAGAAGGGCGGGCTGGATAATCAGCTTTATTAAGGAAGAAACAATGGTGGGACGGATTTGCTTTATGGCTTTTCTGCCTTCAAAACCGGCACCCAGACCGATAAGGGCGAGCGGGGTAGCGAGGACGGAAACATTGCTTAAGGTTTTGCCGAGCATATAGGGAATGGGAAGCCGTATCAGGGATGCCAGCATGCCCAGGGCGATACCGATGATAATGGGATTGGTGAGAATGCCCCTGACGGACTTCTGCAAAGATTTTTTGTTAAGTCCGCCGGAGGACGGGCCGGTAAACGAAAGGACAAGCACCGCCGCAATGTTGTAGAGCGGCACGGTGCCGACAATCATGAGGGGCGCCATTCCGGCGTCACCGTAGATGTTCTGGATATAGGCAACTCCCAGCACGGCAGCACTGCCGCGGTAGGATGCCTGGATAAATTCCCCCATGGTGTCTTTATTTTTACAGAAAAAGTGGGAAACAACCCAGATTACCACGATGCAGGAGAGGGTGGCAAAGAAACAGTAGAGCACGTATGTGGTGTCCCAGACCTTGTAGAAATCCGACTCTGCAATGTCACGGAATAAAAGGACGGGAAGGGTTATCTTATAGTTGAAGCTGTTCAGGGTTTTTACGAAGGGCTCATCCACTACCTTAAGCCGGCGCAGCACATAGCCCAAAACCATCATTAAAAAAACAGGTACCGTTGCATTCAGACTGAAAATCAGATTTTCCATAGCTCTCTCCTCCATGGAGAGTATAGAGGGAAATCCGAGGTTTGTCAACGAAACAGCAGCTCCCGCAGGGTGGCAAAGTCGGCGGGACCGTTTTCCAAAAAGAATTTGTGGAAACGCAAATCGGAATATTCTTCCTGCCAAAGTTCCCGGGCGGAGTCCTGCAGGCGCAGGATTTCCAGATAGCCGATGTAGTACTTCATGTAGTTGGCAGGCTCCTCCGCAATGTATTCATACACGTTCCGGGCAGTAACGGCATCTGAAATGCCGAGGGAAGAAAGCACATGCGCCACCTGCTCTAAGGAAGCGCCCTCATAGTGAATGGAAAAATCTAACAGGGCGGAAAGGCAGAGCTGCATCTCCCGGTTGGCTTTTTCTATCCGGCAGCCGTAGGCAAGGTCCTCTGCCCCGTTTTCGGCATACAGTTCTGCCGCATAATCGTAGCCCTTCATTTCCACATAGACCGCCCAGCCCTCCTGATAACCGCCGTACCACAAAAGCTGGCGCACCGGAGCGGTGTCCGACGGCTGCTGGTAACGGGTGCTGTAGACGGACTGGTAGAGGTGTCCCGGGTAGCCTTCGTGGGCAAGGGTGGTGTAAAGCTCCAGCCCCTTCGGCGTACTTTTTTCATTGATGTAAATCACATTGTTTTCCGTATCATCCAGAGGCGGCGTCAGGTAAAAGGCAGGCGCACAGTAATCCTCAAGTGCCGGAGAAACGGTTTTGACCGCTGCGCCGGGCAGGGCGGCGGAGCCCCCGAAAAGGGAAGATACTTTTGTAGAGGGAAAAGCCGGAAAATCGTCCTGCATCCTGCTTTGCAAATCGGCAAGCATGGCATCCGCATCTTTTAAGGGAAAAGCACTTTCCTTGCGGGCGGACAGCCAGAGGACGGCTGCGTTGTCCCGCTCTTTAAGCAGGGTCTGCATTTCCCGGTAAGAGGTTTCAAAGCGGGTATACAGAAGGGCTTTCACCTCCGCCATGCTGAGGGAGGAGCCGGTGTTTTTTTCAAAAAGCCAGGTATAATAATCGGTGCCCTGCGGCAGATAATACAAACCGGTGGGAATGGTTTCCCGTTCGGTGATAAGTCCGGCAAGACTTGTGGATAAATTGCGGTAGGCTGGCAGCATGACGGTGGATAACAGTTCGTTGTTTTCCTTTATATAACGCACGGCTTCCTCATCCGACAGGATGCCGGCGGATGCTAAGGCTGCCACCCGTTCTTCAAAGGTGGTCTGCAGAAAATGACTGCCGTCCGCAAGTGCTTCTTCCGATAAAATGGTATGGCACTGTTCCGCCACTTTTAAAAGGGAAGCATCCGCCTGGGGAATACCGGCTTCTTTTTTCTCCGTTTCATAGGTGAGCAGGGAAGAAAAATAAGCGCCGGTCTGGGAAAGCAGGGATAGGTAATCCTCTACGTCCCGTTTGTCACGGAAGGTGTATTCCGCTAACAGAATGGGCAGCTCCGACTGCATGCCGGAGGAAGGGGAAAGAGGCTCCGCATAGTACGGAAAGTCACAGCCCTTCCGGGACAGGGACAGCGACCGGGAAAGCAGAAGATAAGCGTAGGCGGAGTCTTCGTCCAGTTTTTCCGGGGAAACGGAGGAAAGCGTGACAAGATACCGGTCCAAATCCATGCGGGCTTCTTCCTCCGCTTCCTGCGAATAACAGGACAGGACGGGCGCGTATTCCGAAATGCCGTAGTTTTCCGGCACGGCAACCGTATAGTGCATATTTAAGGTGTTCGCCGTCATTTCTTTTTCAAACATTTCTTTGGAAAAGGCATCGAAGCGCTTCTGGTCCTTTCCGGATGAAAAGAGGAAAAAGGCGGACAGGAGCAGGGCGGGGATGAGAAGAAGGGGAAAAATTTTTTTGAGGGACAATCTATGTAACATATGATTTCCTGTATGCAAAAACAGTGTCTATTCAATATATGAAAAAGAATATGCCATATGCTTCTTATTATTGAAGAAAGAAAAAAAGTATGGTAAAGTATAAGCGATTATTAAAGTAAATCCACAGAAAGGCATGGGTAAAAACATGAATAATTTAGAACTGCAAAAAATGGCAAATGAAGTCCGTAAAGGTATTATTACCGCAGTTCATGCTGCAAAAGCAGGACATCCGGGCGGATCATTGTCAGCCGCAGACATGTTCACCTATCTTTATTTTGAAGAAATGAACATTGATCCTGCAAATCCCGATATGGAAAACAGAGACAGATTTGTACTGTCCAAGGGACACACCGCTCCCGGTCTTTACGCGACACTGGCAGAGAGAGGATTTTTCCCGGTGGAAGACCTCCCCACACTGCGTCATTTAGGTTCTTATTTACAGGGACATCCCTGCATCCACATTCCCGGCGTGGACATGTCCTCCGGTTCCCTCGGACAGGGCATTTCCGCAGCAGTCGGTATGGCGCTCGGCGCAAAGCTGGACAATAAGGATTTCCGTGTATACACGCTTTTGGGCGACGGAGAAATTCAGGAAGGACAGGTATGGGAAGCAGCTATGTTTGCCGGACACAGAAAGCTTGACAACCTCTGCGTCATCGTTGACAACAACAACCTGCAGATTGACGGACCCATTGATGAGGTCTGCTCTCCTTATCCCATTGACAAGAAATTTGAAGCCTTCAATTTCTATGTCATCAACATTGATGCCCATGATTTTAACCAGATAAGAAGCGCCATGAAGGAAGCAAGAGAAATGAAGGGCAAGCCGACCTGCATTATTATGCACAGTGTAAAGGGCAAGGGCGTATCCTTCATGGAAAACAATGCAGACTGGCACGGCAAGGCTCCGAATGACGAAGAGTATGCGGTAGCTATGGCAGATTTAGAGAAGATTGGCGAAGAACTTGAGAAAGCAGGTGAACAGTAATGGCAGATGTAAAGAAGATTGCAACCAGAGAAAGTTATGGCAACGCCTTAAAAGAACTTGCAGAAGAATTTCCCAACTTAGTAGTTCTGGATGCCGACCTGGCAGCCGCTACCAAGACCGGTATTTTCAAGAAAGCATATCCTGACAGACACATTGACTGCGGTATTGCGGAAAGCAACATGATGGGTATTGCGGCAGGACTTGCCACCGTAGGCAAAATTCCTTTCGCCAGCTCCTTTGCCATGTTCGCGGCAGGACGTGCTTTTGAACAGGTGCGCAACTCCATCGGTTATCCGCATCTGAATGTAAAAATCGGCGCAACACATGCCGGTATTTCCGTCGGCGAAGACGGTGCAACCCACCAGTGTAACGAAGACCTGGCGCTGATGCGTACTATTCCCGGAATGGTTGTTATGTGTCCTTCCGATGATGTGGAAGCCAAGGCAGCCGTTCGTGCGGCACTGGAATACGAAGGTCCCGTATATATCCGTTTCGGCCGTGCAGCCGTTCCCGTAATCAATGACAGACCCGAATATCATTTTGAAATCGGCAAGGGCGACGTTGTAAAGGAAGGTAAGGACGTTACCATCGTGGCAACCGGTATCTGCGTAGACTCCGCACTGGGCGCCGCAGAGCTCTTAAAGGCAGAAGGCATTGATGCGGAAGTGGTAAATATCTGCACCATCAAGCCTCTGGATGAAGAGCTTATTGTAAAGAGTGCAAAGAAGACCGGCAAGGTTGTTACCGTAGAAGAGCATTCCGTAATCGGCGGCTTAGGCAGTGCCGTATGCGATGCCCTCTGCAAGTCCTATCCGGTTCCCGTATGCAAGGTCGGTATGCAGGATGTATTCGGCGAGTCCGGTCCCGCAGCCGCTCTGATTGAGAAGTACGGTCTGGATGCCAAGGGTGTCTGCAAGTCCGTAAAAGAATTCTTAGGCAAATAAATTTTCCATAAAAAACCTTCCTCGTTGCGTATCTATGGTAAAGAATGATAGAATATGTGCAAGGGAGGTTTTTTTATGAAGAAAAGAATGTTGACGAGTTTGCTGTGTATCGGTATGGCGGCTGCTCTGGCAGCCTGCGGAGCAGAACCGCAGCCCATAGAGGGAAATAATGCCGGGAATGACCCGGAACGCAACGTGCTCCCGGTGGCGCCGATTGGCACGGATATAGAGGAAGAGGAAATGAACGGAGAAAAAGAGATAACGGCAGAGGAAATGACGCAGCTTAAGAACGGCATGAACGGCTTTGCATTCCGCCTGTACGATGCCCTGCCCGGGGACGGCAACTGCTTCTATTCGCCTTACAGTCTCTGCAGTGCGCTTGCCATGCTGAATGTGGGAGCGGACGGAGAAACCAAAAAGGAAATAGAAGAGACGCTGGGCATTACGGACTTCGAGGAATGGAATAAGGAAATGCAGGCATATTTATCCAAAAACTGGACAGATGACACATTTGTCACAACGGCAAATTCCCTGTGGATGACCAAGGACGGCATCTGGGCGGAAAATATGGAGCAGGATTTTGCGGCGCCTGTTAAGAAGTATTACAAAGGTGAAGTTTACGAAGCGGATTTTGCTTCCCAGCCGGAGGCGGTGGTAAAAGAAATCAATCAGTGGACCAGTGAGAAAACAGAGGGCATGATTGAAAAAATAGTATCGGAGGTTCCGGGAAACACGGTTCTGGTGCTTTTAAATGCCGTTTATTTTGAAGGAAAATGGGAGACGCCCTTCGATGAGAACGATACCTACGAAGGTACTTTCCACGGCAAAGATGCGGACAGCACTGCGGATATGATGCGCATGTATGACGAAAGATTCCGGTATATGGACAACGGCAGCATCAAAGGAATCAGTGTGCCCTATGAAGGCGGCAGCGTGCGGATGAAAATTTTCCTGCCGTCGGACGAAAATGCCTACATCGGGGATTTGCTGAAAAACCTGTCTGCGGAGGAAAAGCAGGAGCTTTTAGACTCCCTGGACACCAGCCCTTATGAGGACATTGCCCGGCTGGAGATGCCGAAGTTTACCGATGAAGAAGAGCTGCAGGGGCTGGACAGTATTTTACAGGATATGGGTATCCGGTTCGCTTATACGGACGGAGCGGATTTCTCCAAAATCGCGGACAATGTCGCGCTTTCCACCGTTATCCACAAGGCAAAGGTGATTGTGGACGAACAGGGCACAAAGGCGGCCGCCGTAACCGGAGCCATGGTGGATACGACGGCCATGAGGGAACCGAAACCGGAAATTACCTTTATTGCCGACAGATCTTTCCTTTACGTCATAGAGGATGCGGATACAGGCATGATACTCTTTATGGGACAGATGAATAACATGGAATAACGGCAGGCAAGGCAGAATTTCCTGTTCGGACTGCCTGCGCAGCTTCATTATGAGGAGAAGGAAATGAATAAAAGAAAAGGAAATGCAGCATCGGCGGACTTTATTATCGGACTGGTGTTTTCCATCATCGGAAGCGTTTTTGTCATTATAGCGGTATGTTTTGCCATATTTCAGGCACAGTTTGAAAGAGGAGCAGAGGAAACAAGTGCAACAGCGACGAGCTGGCTTTTCCCCCTGATTTTCGGGCTGATTGGTTTGGTTTTTGCCGTCATCGGTATTATTATGTCGGTGCTGCATGCACGGAAAAAGAAAAAAGAGAAATGGCTCAGGGACAACGGCAGAAAGATACAGGCGGAAGTGACCGGCGGTCGTATCTGCTACAATTATACCGTCAACAACAGGCATCCGTTTCAGTTGGAATGCCGCTATGAGGATACCGGATACGGTCAGGTGTATCTGTTTTCTTCCGGCCTGACATGGCTGAATCCCAATGATTACATAGGCAGTTATGTGGACGTTTATGTGGACTCTTCCGACATGAGCCGGTATTTTGTGGACACGGACAGCCTGAAGTACCGGGAAAACAATGCCGTTATCCATGATTATCGCTGATTATTTTGTGAAAATTGCGTGAAAAGACTACCTTTTCTGAAAAAGATAGATTATAATGTAGGGTATGCGGAAAAGGAAGGAGATATCCCCATGTCACAGAAAGACGTAAAAAAAGAGCAGTCATCCGAAAAGGTGATGACCCGGTATGATAAAAAGGTACAGAAAAGAAAAGAAGAAGCCGAAAGAGCCAAAAAGCAGGCTAGGACAGAAAAAATAATAGGTATTGTGATTGCGGCAGTTATCGTGATTGCCCTTGCCATGATTCCCATTAAATCTTATACGGCAGTACATTCCACTTATCTTACGGTAGGCGGACACAACATTACCAGAGTTGAATTTGACTACTACTACAACCTGGCAAAGAACGATTATCTGAACACTTACAGCAGCTATCTTTCCTACCTGGGCCTGGATACCACCAAGGATTTTGCGAAGCAGAATTACAGTGATACCATGACCTGGAAGGATTATTTCAGCTCCCTGGCACTGGAAACCATCAAGCAGAACAAAGCGCTGATTGACGCAGCGGAAGCAGAAGGCTTTACTTATGATACAGCCAAGGATGTGGCAGCCTTTGAAAGTTCTGCAAAGGAAGCCGCTTCCAACAGTGATGTCAGCATGGCGCGGTACTACAAGGCAACGTTCGGTTCCTATGCAACTTTTGCACGTATCAAGCCCTTCGTAGAAGACGGCTACTATGCAAACGCTTATTATAAGAAGCAGTCCGAGGAAAAAGCACCTGCGGAAGACGAAATCCGGACTTATTATGAAGCAAATAAAGATACTTATGACAGTGTAGACTATCATATGACGGAGATTGCAGCGGACATCCCGTCTTCCACTGATGCAGACGGCAATACCGTAGCAGCTACCGATGAAGAAATCGCTGCCGCTATGGCAGAGGCAAAGACCAAAGCGGATGCAGCACTGGAAACCATTGGTACGGACGGCGAATCCTATACCGGAAAGCTGAAATCTTCCATTTTAGCCAAACTCAGTGACTGGCTGTTTGATACAGACAGAGCAGAAGGTGACACAACCGTTATCGAAGATACCGACAACAACAAGTACTATGTACTGCAGTTTGACTGCAGATATCTGGCAGATACCACCACGGCAAACATTCGTGTTATCATGAGCACCACAGTAGCCGGTGAAGATATCCTGAAGGAATACGAAGAAGCCGGTGCAACCGAGGATGCTTTTATTGCCCTGGTTGACAAGTACAGCGAAGATACCTACAGCAACAACGACGGCGGTCTTTACAAAGAGCTGAAGAGCTCCTCTCTGGACAGCAATCTTTCCGAATGGATTTTTGCGGGTCATAAGGCAGGAGACACCACTGCACTGACCGACAACGGAAACAACTACGTGCTTTACTATGTAGGCGACGGCCGTCCCGAATGGCAGGTTAAGATTTCCGATACCCTGACCACCGAGGCAATGACAACCTACCTGACCGAGTTAAAGTCCGGTTATGAAGTGTCCGACCCGAAGGGACATCTGGCTTACTTAAAGAAGCAGGCAGCAGCCGACAGTGAAACCACTCCGGCAACGATCGGGGACAGCGAGACAACTCCCGCAACCGATGCGGATGGCGAAACAACTCCCGTTTCCACAGAGGAAAGCGCTGCAGAATAAAGAAAACCCGGCAACGGACAGAATTGTAAATGCAAATATTAAAAATGCAGGATGAAAGTCCTGCATTTTTGAGTAAAAGGTGTGAAACAGCACCCGCTCGGAAAGGCATGGTTGGCATATGGCAGAACCGGAAAAAAATCCCCAGTCCGATTTTATGATGGAAAAAATAAAAGAACGCCCGGTCAATAAGAAGAAGTTATTGCGCAGGACGGTGACCACCGTCGCCATGGCGGTTATTTTCGGCATGATTGCCTGCGTTACCTTTTTGATACTGGAGCCGGTCATCAGCAACCTGCTCTACCCGGAAGAAAAGCCGGATGCGGTTATTTTCCCGGAAGAACAGGAAGAAATCAGCCCGGAGGATATGCTGGTGGAGGATGACCCCACGCCTTCCATTCAGGAAGCGGTAGAATCGGTTATTTTAGAGGATGAACAAATCCGGAAGATTTTGGATGAAGTCGTTCTGGACAAAAATAATTATGCCCAGCTTTACAATGCCCTTTATGAGTACTCCGCGACCTTAAGCGAATACATGGTGGAGGTGACGGCGGTTTCGTCCAACGAGGACTGGCTCAGCGATACCTACGAAAAAGAGGGTAAAACCTATGGTGTAGTCATCGCCAACAACGGTAAAGAATATCTTGTTTTAACAGACAGAAATACCGTGAAGCAGGCAGGTGTCATCCGGGTTACGTTCCATGACGGCGTACAGGTCAAGGCAGAGCGCAAGCAGTCGGATGTCCAGACCAATCTGACAATACTGTCAGTATCCATGGACGACATTCCCGATGAGAAAAAGGACGATATTAAAATGGCAACCTTAGGCTCATCCAATTTCCGGCAGGCAGCCGGTACACCGGTAGTTGCCATGGGAAGCCCCCTTGGGGTATCGGGCTCCATGGGATACGGCATGATTGCTTCCTCCGGCATTACATTAAGCAAGGTGGATGCCAATTACAAAATATTTGCCACGGACATTACCGGCAGTGCAAGCGGCATCGGCGTGCTTTTCAATCTGCAGGGACAGATTGTGGGCATCATCACCACGGACCGTTACAGCTCGGACAGCAAAAACATGATTTCCGCCATCGGCATTTCGGAGCTCCGCAAGCTCATCGAAAACATGTCAAACGGCAAGGATGCCGTTTACGTGGGCATCAGCGGAATGGATGTCACTACGGAAGCCCATGAGGAAATGGAGGTTCCTTTCGGCGCCTATGTGCGGGAAACCGCCATGGAGTCTCCCGCCATGCTGGCAGGCGTCCAGAAGGGCGACGTTATCGTGGAAATCAACGGCGAGGCAGTGACAAAGTTTTCCGATTATACGGCGATTTTACTGCGCAGCACGCCCGGCGACACCCTGAAGGTGAAGTTCATGCGTTCGGCGCAGGGCGAATACAAGGAAATGGAAACGGAAATCACCGTCAGCACAGCGAAAAAATAATTAAATTTTACGGAAAGGTTTGGACAATTTTATGAAGTATATTAAGGATTACAAAGAGGGCGACAGAGTTTTTGACATTTATTTATGTAAGCATAAGCAGTCTGCCGTAACAAAGAACGGAAAGCCGTACGAAACCGTGATTTTACAGGATAAAACCGGCACCATTGACGCAAAGGTTTGGGAGCCGAACAGCGCCGGCATCGAAGATTACGATACCCTCGATTACATAGAAGTTTACGGGGATGTGAATAATTTTCAGGGTGCCCTGCAGGTAAATGTGAAGCGCATCCGTGTCTGCAAGGATGGCGAATTTGACCCGGCAGATTATCTTCCGGTCAGCAAGAAGGACAACAACAAAATGTATCAGGAGCTTTTAGGACTGGTGGACAGTGTGGAAAATACTTACCTGAAGCAGCTTTTACAGGCATTTTTCGTGGAAGATGAAAAGTTTATCAAGAAATTCCGCCGTTCCTCCGCAGCCAAGACCATGCACCACGGTTTTGTGGGCGGTCTTTTGGAACATTCCTTAAGCGTGGCAAAGATGTGCGATTATCTGTGCGGCTGCTATCCCCTTCTGAAAAGGGATTTGTTAATTACCGCCGCACTGTTCCATGACATCGGCAAGGTAAAGGAAATTTCCCTGTTCCCGGAAAACGATTACACCGATGACGGACAGCTTTTGGGCCACATTGTGATGGGGTGCGAAATGCTGACGGAAAAAATCAGGGAAATTCCCGATTTCCCGCCCGTGCTGGCTTCTGAACTGAAGCACTGCATTCTGGCGCACCATGGTGAGTACGAGTACGGTTCTCCCAAGAAGCCCGCTCTCTTTGAGGCAGTTGCCTTAAATATGGCGGACAACACGGACGCCAAGATGGAAATGATGACCGAAATTTTCGGAAACGTTTCCGATACTAACTGGCTGGGATTTAACAGAGTCTTTGAAAGCAACCTGCGCGGCACAAGGATGGAATAGGAAAGGGCAAAATTACGATGGCATATGAAAAGAACGATATGGTGACGGTGACCATTGAAGATGTGGGCATGGAGGGAGAAGGAATCGGTAAAATCGATGGATTTCCCCTTTTTATCAAGGACGCCGTTGTGGGTGATACCGTAGAAGCCAAAATTATCAAAAGCAAAAAGAATTATGCATATGCGAGAGTCGAGAAGGTGGTAACACCTTCTCCTTTTCGTGTAGAGCCGTCCTGCAAAAGCCACAGACAGTGCGGCGGCTGCCAGATTCAGGCGCTTTCTTATGACAGACAGCTTGCTTTCAAACAGGACAAGGTAAGAAACAATCTGCTGCGCATCGGCGGCTTTTCCGAGGCGGAAGTGGACCGGGTGATGGAGCCCGTGGTCGGCATGGAAAATTCGTTGCGTTACCGCAACAAGGCACAGTACCCCTTCGACACGGACAGGCAGGGCAACCCCATTACCGGTTTTTATGCCGGACGCACCCATTCCATTATTCCCAATACGGAATGTTATCTGGGCAGGGAAGAAAACAGGGAAATCCTGCAGACCATTCTGGACTATATGAAGGAATATCATGTGAACGCCTACGACGAGGAAACCGGAAAAGGACTTATTCGCCACGCGCTTATCCGCACCGGCTTTTATACCGGAGAAATCATGGTATGCCTTGTGATTAACTATAAGGGGAAAAAGGAAAGCTACCTGCCCAGACAGGATAAGCTTCTGGAAAAGCTGGCGCTTATCAAGGGTATGACAAGCGTGTCAGTGAGCATCAATACGGAAAGAACCAATGTCATTATGGGCAAAGAAATCCACACCATCTGGGGCAGCGATACCATTACGGATAAAATCAGGGTGCGCGATACCGGAAAAGAGGATATGCCCTATACCGGAGAGGAGCTGACGTTCTCCATTTCTCCCTTATCCTTTTATCAGGTAAATCCCATGCAGACGGAGAAGCTTTACAGTCTGGCGTTAGAGTATGCCGGTCTTACCGGCAGAGAAAGTGTCTGGGATTTGTACTGCGGCATAGGCACCATTTCCTTATTTATGGCGCTGCGTGCCAAAGAGGTGTACGGCGTGGAAATCATTCCGCAGGCCATTGACGATGCCCGGCAGAATGCTGTCCGCAACCACATTGCCAATGCGGAATTTTTCGTGGGAAAAGCTGAGGAAGTACTTCCTGCCGCCTACGAAAAAGAGGAGAGTCATCCGGATGTCATCGTGGTGGACCCGCCCCGCAAGGGCTGCGATGAAAAGTGCCTGGACACCATGTTAAAAATGGCACCCTCCCGCATCGTCTACGTGAGCTGCGACTCCGCCACCCTCGCCCGCGACTTAAAGCTGCTCTGCGCCGGCGGCTACCGCCTCGAGCGCGTGCGCCCGGTCGACCAGTTCGCTCATACCGTGCATGTTGAGACGGTGTGCTTGTTGTCGCGTAAAGCCCCAGTTTAAGCGGGTTTAAGGCGATTATAGTAGCTTAATGTGTCTGCGAATCGTTGCACCTTGTGTCTTATTCCTTTAGGGCGTTATTATATGGCTATCATAGGACTTTGCCTGTTCGGATTCCTGTTTTGGATAGAGCTTTCACTGTATATATAGGAATGCCGGTACGGAAGTGGTTGAAGGGTGATATTGATTATGAGGAGCTTGAATTGTCATATTTAAAAAGTCAGATGCTTTTCTATAAAACAAATGCATTAGCATTTGGAACCACACATTTACATGGATTCACAGAGAAAAAAATATATGCAATAGATTATCGATTGGCCGAGGGAATATCAAGAAAAATAGTACGCCTTAAGAAGTACGAGGAGGGAATTTATAATACGGAGGAGTATCAGCATTTTGCAGTTATTCATGTCAGACTGCCAAGAAGCGGAAACATTTATGATATTGAGATCGAATTAAATGAGTTTCAGGTTCAAATGGCAATCGATAAGTTACCTACTTGCAAAATTGGTGAAGATTTGATAGGAAATCTTTCTGTAAATGAGCACAAGGAAAATGAGGCCGTAATATAGCCAATAAAACGAATAATTAGGGAAAACGTCAGCATGAAAAAAGTGCAGAGGAAAAGGAAAAATCTTTGCAAGACAGTATCAGAAAGAACTGGTATTGGTAAAAATGAATGGGGGAAATTTGATGAATAAAGATCCTTTTAAAGAGTATATAAAACAAACCGAACCAGGCAAAAGAGACAAGGGCTATGTCTGGCACACAGCTATAGGGCTTCAGGCAGTAGATGGATTAAAGCCTTCCAAGTATTTGATTGATACTGCAATAAAAAATATCGAAGGTGACATTTCAATCGATGAAGCACAGGAGCTTCTTAATACGTATTACGAAGAAAATCCCAAAGTAGATACTGGAGACCGTACAGAAGAAGCAGATAAGGTTGCTGTTAGGATTGCAAAGATTTTATCGGAGAAGGCATTTAGTTTTACGCCAAATGAGTATATCTCTATTCACAAAAAGCTGTTTACAGGAATTTATGGACATGCTGGAAAACTGAGAGATTATAATATTACAAAGAGAGAATGGGTGCTGAATGGTGCAACGGTTCTTTATGGCAGTGCGTCAGAACTTCGTGCGACACTCGATTATGATTTTTCAGAAGAAAAGAAGTTTAGTTATAAGAATCTGAGCATGGAAGAAATTATCCATCACTTGGCAATCTTTGTATCAAGATTATGGCAGATACATGTATTTGGAGAGGGAAATACACGAACTACGGCAGTATTTTTTATAAAATATTTAAGAATGCTTGGTTTTGATGCAACGAATGATATTTTTGCTGAAAATGCTTGGTATTTTAGGAATGCACTTGTTAGGGCCAATTATAACGATTTGAGAAATGGTGTTCATGAGACCACAGAGTATTTGGAAATTTTTTTAAGAAATTTATTGCTGGATGAAAAAAATGAACTTCATAATCGTTCTATGCATATTAGTGGAATGTTTGAAGAAGCGGACATTGAAAGTGCAAAAGCGGACATTGAGAGCGCAGAAGCGGATATTGAAAATCAAAAAGCGGACATTCGAGATAGATTACTTTCTTTTTCTGATATGATTTCAGAAAAGACAATAGATCATGCGTTAGAACTATTTTCAAAGTGTGGAAAAAAAGAGTATTTTGGCAGAACGATAGTAGAAGATATTATCGGATTAAAATCAACAAGAGCATCTGAGCTGATAAAATTATTGGTCGATAGTGAGATAATCGTGCCAGTAACCGGACATGGAAAAGGAAAGTACCGATTTCAATAATAGGGAACTTTTTGGCGTGATTTATAGCGCAAAAGTTCCCTAAAAGAAATCTGCGGACCGATATATTACCAAATCTGACAGCAGTATTGATTAAACATGGCAAAATAACAAAGGGTGTAAAAAGCCAGTGTTTATGCGGGTTCGCGGGATGTTGAGGCCTGAAATAATGATACCGCATGTGGAGACAGTTCAGATAGTGATAGCTGCGTTGGATCCTATTGCAGAATACGAAGTGTATTCAAAATTTAATGAGATAGTACAGGATAAGACAGCTATTTACATCAGTCATAGACTTTCATCATGTAGATTCTGTGATGTCATAGCAGTATTTGATGACGGACAGATTGTGCAGAGGGGAGTCCATGATAAATTATTGCAGGATACGCATGGAAAATACTATGAGTTGTGGAAAGCACAGGCACAGTATTACACATAGTTTTATTTGATGCGTTTAAGAGAATGTGCTGAAACTGTCAAACAAGGATTTAAATTATGGTTAAGAATAAAGTGGTCTTAAAAGAAAGAGATGTATGGAGCAATTTAGCAAATTTTATCGGAGAGATGGTAGCAAAGTATGCGGAAGCAATGGACTTGGATAATTTGCCTGATCCGGATTTTTATCTTCGTAGGGAAAGAATAAGACAGTTGTACACGGAGCTAT
>ERZ808240.743-NODE-743-length-41653-cov-25.395644_pt1 | contig 41653 bp, 29 predicted proteins | sample MGYA00521084_ERZ808240 | MGnify/ENA primary metagenome ERZ808240 (study PRJEB31516, sample SAMN03275571) | gut metagenome | biome: mammalia-associated habitat; material: feces | host: Papio cynocephalus | place: Kenya | collected 2012-08-06 ...
ACTGCTGTGCTCTTTCCTCACACTGCTTGATTAATTCTGCGTTATTAGCCATAGTTGATTATATTATGTTATTAATTTTGTTGCAAAGTTAATTAAAATATTTGATAAACCAAGCAAGATTGAAGTTTTTTTTGTATTTTTGCACATTGAAACGCCAAAAAGGCGAAATAGTATTAGAAAACGTATAAATAATATAATCGGAAAAAGTATAATCGGAAACGATTAAAAATAATAATATTATATAATAAATAAGGTATATGGAATTACATTTCACTGGCATCATCATAGCCGTCTGCACTTTCTTGGTGATAGGTCTCTTCCACCCCATCGTGTTGAAGACCGAGTATTACACGGGCACTAAGTATTGGTGGGTGTTCCTCGTTGTGGGCATCGGCACCATCGCCGCCGCCTTCCTGATAGAGGATGTGTTGATATCCGCCTTACATGGCGTGGTGGGCGCATCGAGCTTATGGAGCATCGGCGAACTATTTGAGCAACGCCATCGCTGTGAGAAAGGCTGGTTCCCCAAGAACCCGAAGCGAATAGGAACAGGATATTATGGGGACGAGGAAAAATCGGAAGTTAAAAGTTAGAAGTTATTAAAAGGCAGAAGTCAGAAGTTATTAAAAGTCAGAAGTTAGAAGTCGGAAGTTATATGAAGACAGAACTCATTTTGGTCGGAAAGACCGTCAACAAGCATTTCGTCGCAGGCATCAAGGATTATGCCGAGCGCATCACCCACTATATGCCTTTCAATATCACCACCATCCCCGAGCTGAAGAACACCAAGAGCCTCAGCGAACAGCAACAGAAGGAACGGGAGGGAGAAATGATACTGAAACTGATACAGCCTTCGGACACCGTGGTGCTGATGGACGAGCACGGACAGGAGTTCCGAAGCATCGAATACGCCAAATGGCTGGAACGCAAGCAGGCCACGGCTCGCCGACTCGTTTTCGTGATAGGCGGTCCCTACGGTTTCTCCCAGGCTGTGTATGACAGAGCCAACGAGAAGATTTCGCTCTCGAAGATGACTTTCTCGCACCAGATGGTACGGCTCATCTTCACCGAGGCGCTCTATCGCGCCTGCACGATTATCAAGGGCGAGCCGTATCACCATGAATAATGTTGAATGTTGAATGTTGAATTAAATGGCTAAGGAAAAATATATAGAGATTAAGGGGGCTAGGGCCAACAACCTGAAGAACATCGACGTGAAGATACCGCAGGGCAAGTTTGTTGCCATCACGGGTGTCTCCGGGTCGGGCAAGTCGTCGTTGGCTTTCGATACCCTCTATGCAGAAGGACAGCGCAGATACGTGGAGTCCTTGTCATCTTACGCCCGCCAGTTCTTGGGGCGTATGAGCAAACCGGAGTGTGATTTCATCAAGGGATTGCCTCCTGCCATCGCCATCGAGCAGAAGGTGATTTCGCGCAACCCACGCTCCACCGTGGGCACCACCACCGAGATATACGAATACCTGCGACTGCTCTACGCTCGCATCGGAAGAACCTATTCGCCTATCAGCGGACAGGAAGTGAAAAGACACTCGCCCGAGGACATCCTGACTTGCACACGCCAGTACTCCAAGGGCACCAAGTTTGTGCTGCTTGCCCCTATCCGTATCGGCGAGGGACGCACCCTGCTCCAGCAGATGGAGATGTATATGCAGGAAGGCTACGCCCGCCTCTACACCAAGGGAGAGTTTATGAGAATCGAGGAATACATCGCCAGGGTGGATACTAACCTGATGCACCTGAAAGGTAAAGACCTGGAGGAATTGCTCAACAAGGATGGAGAAGGCATCTATCTCGTCATCGACCGAGCTTCGGTGAGCGACGAGAAAGACGACATCAGCCGACTGATGGACTCCGCCGAGACCGCCTTCTACGAGGGCGACGGCACTTGCCGACTGGTCTTCCTGCCTAGCAATATCAGCTACGACTTCTCTACCAAATTCGAGGCCGACGGCATCAAGTTCGAGAGACCTACCGACAATATGTTTGCCTTCAACTCGCCGCTGGGCGCCTGTCCTACCTGCGAGGGATTCGGCAGCACGATAGGCATCGACGAGAAACTCGTGATACCCGACACCTCGATGAGCCTATACGACGGATGCGTGGTATGCTGGCGAGGAGAGAAGATGGGCATGTGGAAGAACGAGTTCATCCGTCGTGTGGAACAAGGAGGATTCGACTTCCCTATCTTCAAGCCTTACTATGAACTGACCCAAAAGCAAAAGGATTGGCTTTGGCATGGTCTGCCTACGGAGAAAGACCGCGACCCACACGACCGTGTGAGTATCGACGAATTCTTCCGCATGGTGAAGGAAAACCAATACAAGATACAATATCGAGTGATGCTGAGCCGATTCCGCGGAAAGACCATCTGTCCTACCTGCCACGGCACCCGACTGAGAAAGGAAGCCAACTACGTGAAAATAGGCGGCAAGAGCATCACCGAACTGGTGGAGATGTCGATCGTCAACCTCAGCGAATGGTTCAAGCACCTGGAGCTGACCGACCACGAGAAGGAAATTGGCAAGCGACTCCTCGCCGAGATTACCCATCGCCTGCAATTCCTATTGGACGTAGGACTGGGCTATCTCACCCTCAACCGTCCTTCCAACACCCTCTCGGGAGGTGAGAGCCAGCGCATCAACCTGACCACCAACCTGGGTTCTTCGCTCGTGGGCAGCGTCTATATCCTCGACGAGCCTAGCATCGGACTCCACAGCCGAGACACCGACCGACTCATCAAGGTGCTGAGAGAGCTGCAGCAACTGGGCAACACCGTGGTAGTGGTGGAGCACGACGAGGAAATCATGCGCGCCGCCGACTATCTCATCGACATCGGTCCTGACGCCGGAAGACTGGGCGGACGACTTGTCTATGCCGGACCATCATCCGAATATTCCACCACCGACCCACAGAAGCAAAAGGCGCTGCTGGAGAAATATCCAGAGAGCCACACCATCCAATATCTCACCCACCAAGAGAAGATAGAGCGACCTACCAGCCATCGTGCCTGGAACAGGGCGATAGAAATCAAGGGAGCCAGGATGAACAACCTGAGAGGCATCGACGTGAAGATACCACTCAACATCTTCACCGTGGTGACGGGTGTATCAGGCTCAGGCAAAAGCTCGCTCATCAAGGGAATCCTCTACCCTGCCCTGCGCCGCCATCTCGACTTGGTGGCAGACATCCCGGGCGAATACACCAGCATGGAAGGCGACGTGGATGCCGTGAAGCACGTGGAGTTTGTAGATCAAAACCCTATCGGCAAGAGCACCCGAAGCAATCCTGCCACCTACCTGAAGGCATACGACAGCATTCGTTCGCTCTTCGCCAACCAGCCGCTGGCCAAGCAGATGGGCTTCACTGCCGCTTACTTCTCCTTCAACTCGGAGGGCGGAAGATGCGAGGAATGCAAGGGCGCAGGCTACGTAACCATCGAGATGCAATTCATGGCAGACCTCACCCTGACCTGCGAGGCATGCAAGGGCAAGCGATTCAAGCACGAGATACTGGAGGTACACTATGGCGGAAAGGACATCAACGACGTGCTCAACATGACCGTGAACGAGGCCATCGAGTTTTTCAGCGACGAGAAGCTGCAGCGCAACGAGGGCGACTTCGACTACTGTCGCACCATCGTAAACCGATTGCTGCCATTGCAGGAGGTAGGACTGGGCTACATCAAGCTCGGACAAAACTCCAGCACCCTCTCGGGCGGTGAGAACCAGCGTGTGAAACTCGCCTACTTCATCGGCAAGGAAGACCAGGAGCCTACGCTCTTCATCTTCGACGAGCCTACCACAGGCCTCCACTTCCACGACATCAAGCGATTGCTCCACGCTTTCAACGCTCTCATCGAGCGAGGACATTCGCTGGTGGTCATCGAGCACAACATGGATGTCATCAAGTGCGCCGACTACATCATCGACCTCGGCCCTGAGGGCGGCGACAAGGGTGGTAACCTCGTGGCGGAAGGCACGCCAGAAGACATCGCCGCCTGTCAGGAAAGCTTGACTGGACAATGGCTCAAGGGGCAGATGTAACAAACATTGTTGGCCATTATTATAAATATTGTTGTCTATTATTATAAATTATGTAAAAAAGCACCGTAGTTCTAAACTTTATGTGTACTTTTGCATCTAAATAAGAAACATCATTTAAAGAATCTTTAATAAGAAAGGATATAAAAATGAAAAGAATCATATTGGCTTTGACGATGCTCATAGCGATGGCTGCCACAGCCTCAGCACAGGCAGAAATCAAGTTCGACAAGGTGGTACACAACTTCGGATCCTTCGAGGAGACCGCTCCCGTGCAGAAGGCTACCTTCACATTCACCAATGTGGGCAACAAGCCCCTCATCATCAACCAGGCCATCGCCAGTTGCGGATGCACCGTGCCTTCTTACACCAAGCAGCCTATCGCCCCAGGACAGAAGGGACAGATTAGCGTAACCTATAATGGCAAGGGTATGTTCCCAGGCCACTTCAAGAAGAGCATCACCGTGCGTACCAATGGTAATGTAGAGATGTCGCGCATCTATATCGAGGGTGTGATGACAGAAAAGAAGTAAGCAGCAAGATAGTTGCTGCCATTGTATTGACAGAAACAGCAGAATATGATATTCTATTTCTCTGGAACAGGAAACACCAAGTGGGCGGCGTCGAAACTGGCGTCGGCTACTCACGAAGACTTGATTTCCATCGCTCCCTATATGCGAGCCGATGATTCAAGCCATACCCTAGCCGAGCCGTTTACCCTCAAGGAGGATGAACGGCTCGGATTCGTTTTCCCCGTACATGGCTGGCGTGTGCCAAGGCTGGTAAGGGAATTTATCAAACAGATGAAAATCCAGACGGAGGTTCCGATGACGACAACATCTACGACGCAACCTGCGACATCATCCACGACGCAACCTGCGACATCATCCACGACACAACCTGCGGCATCATCCACGACACATCCTGCGGCAAGGGCGAAACGTCCTTTCGTCTTTTGCGTCTGCACGGCAGGCGACAGCATCGGACTCACCATCGAAAATCTGAACGACACCATCGCCCAGAACCCATCGCTCGCCGCCATGGGCATCCAACAAGTGGAATCCAGCTACTCGCTCATTATGCCGGAATCTTACGTTGGATTACCTTTCATGGATGTGGATAAGAAGGAACGGGAGATTTGCAAAAAGGAAGAGGCGGCTCAGGAACTCGCCGTGATTTGCGAGGAAGTGTTTAATCGCAAAGAAGGCATCAGCCGATTGGTAAAGGGACCTATCCCTTGGTTCTTCACCAAAGTGGTGGGCGGCTTCTTCGAGAACGTGCTCATCACCGACAAGCGATTCCATGTGGAGAAAGGCCGATGCGTGAAGTGTGGCATCTGCGCCAACGTCTGCCCTGTGGGTGACATCCAGGGCGGACACGGCGAATACCCAGTGTGGTTGCACCACAAGGATTGCCTCACCTGCTTCACTTGTTACCACCACTGTCCGCATCACGCCATTGAGTTCGGGCATCAGACCCAGAAAAAAGGACAATACTTCTTTAGATAGAGTTGGAAGTTTAAAGGCGGAAGACGGAAGTTGGAAGATGGAAGTCAGAAGTTTAAAGGCGGAATTTAAAGGCAAAAGTCAGAAGTTTAATGTCAGAAGTTTAAAGGCGGAAGACGGAAGTTTAAATTGAAAATAAATGAATTAATACTGCACTAATATGAAGAAGATCCTCATCTCCTTGGTGCTTGCCCTTGTGGGCTTCACCAATCTCTATGCCGCCAAGGCAAAGCCAGGCATCGTCAAGTTGACGCTACAGGATGGAACCATCGTCTCTGCCACGCTGAGTGGTGACGAGAATTTCCATTATTATGCCTTGCTCGACGGTACTCCGTTGAGCAAGAATGCCAATGGAAAGTATGTAGTTTCCACCGCCTCCGAGCTGCAAACCAGATGCCAACAGGCTAGAGCCCGAAAGCTAACCACAAGAGCTTCCGCCATCGGAAAGACCACCCCAGCCTATTTCCCGCACACAGGTTCACCGAAGGCATTGGTCATTCTTGTGCAGTTTCCCGACGTGAAATTCAAGAGCAGCGACCCTGTTGCCACTTTCAACCATTACCTGAACGCTGATTTCGGCACGGCTGCGCCAAGCCAAGATGCCCAGATTTTCATCCAAAATGAAGAATACACCAACTATGGTTCCGTCAGGGAATATTTCAAGGACGGCAGCCTGGGAAAATTCACCCCAGAGTTTGACATCGTAGGTCCTGTCACCGTGAGCCAGGAGTCTGCCTACTACGGCAAAGACAAGGGAGACGATACAGACACCAACTTCAGACAGATGATTAGCGAGGCTTGCGCCCTGGTGGATGACCAGGTGGATTTCTCCAAGTACGACAACGACAACGATAAGTTCGTTGACTTGGTCTATATCATTTACGCCGGTTATTCCCAGAGCATCAGCGGAAACTCCGACGACTATCTCTGGCCGAAGTCGGGCACCGACAACTTCTATAAGTATGACGCCAACGGCAAGAAGATTACCCCACAGGAGTACTTGATATACGACGGTATGCGCATCTGTCGCTACGGTATCAACAACGAGCTGAACGCCTCGCCCGTAGAGGGACAAAAGCGCTATGCCCTTAATGGCATCGGACTCTTCTGCCACGAGTTCTCCCACACCATGGGACTGCCCGACTTCTACGACACAGACTATCACAACGCAGACAACCAAAGTCCTGAGTTCTGGGACTTGATGGATGCGGGAGAATATACCGCCGACGGTTACCGACCAACCCCATATACCCCTTGGGAGAAGATGATGATGGGCTGGGGGGAGCCTACCACCCTCGACGGCAGCCAGGCACAGCAACTCACACTGGAGCCATACGACAAGGCTTCGCAAGCCTACAAGATTGACGCCGACGTAAACGACGACAACTTCAGAATCAATGAGAATTATGCCGATGCCAGCACCCTCACAGATTTGCAGAAACAAAAACTGTTGACCCGTGCGAAAGGGGAATACCTCTTGTTGCAAAACATCAGAAACGAAGGCTGGTACAAAGAGCTTCCAGGATATGGCATGCTGGTATGGCGCATCGACTATGCAGACAAGACGAGCGTGCAACTCAACGACGAGCCCAACAACGACGTTGGTATCCCAAGAATCACCATCGTTCCTGCCGACAGTCTCGTCATCAGCCAATTCAACTGCGGAGAAGACAAGAATGCTAAATACACTTACAGCGAGTATTCTGCAAGTTTACGAAACGACCCATTCCCTGCCTATGGAATCGCCAAGGATGGAGGCGACATCAACAGTCTCACCACGGTAAACTTCAACTGGAGCACGATGACCACTCGCCCACTCTACAACATTGTCAAGGACGAGGCGACAGGTATGGTTACCTTCGACTACTTGAAGGACTTCTCTGCCACAGGCATCAAGCAAGCCATCACAGACAATGTCTCTACCGACAATCGTCCGGTTGAATACTTCGACTTGGAAGGCAGAAAAATCAAGACTCCACAAAAGGGACACTTGTATGTCACCAACAAGGGGAAGAAAATGATTTACTAAATTCAGAAAGCGATTTGCTAAATTCAGAAAGCGATTTGCTAAATTCAGAAAGCGATTTACTAAATTCGGGTTGTCAACATTTTATCAACCCTCCCAAACCTCCTCACGAGGGAAAAACAAAAACTACGCGAGGAAAATATCTAAACTACGCGAGGAAAATATTTTTTCCTGGCGTAGTAAATATGAAAAGTGGGTAGAGCCTTTATTATCAGGCACTACCCACTTTTTTATTCTTGTAAAGATAATTCTCTTTTCGAAACTAGAATCACTTAATATACTCTTGGTCCGAAAATAGTAGTACCCACACGTACCATAGTGGAACCATGCTTCACGGCGATGTGATAGTCGTGGCTCATGCCCCAACTACGCTCGCAGAAGGCAGGGTCGTCGGCGAAATACTTCGCCTTCACCTCGTCGAAGAACTGGGATGCCGCATCAAACTCACGGGCTATCTGCTCATCGTCGTCGATATGCGAAGCCATCATCATGATGCCACATATCTGCACATGCTTCATCTCTCTCCACTCGCCAGCCTCCAGAAGCTCACGGCAAGCGTCGAGCGAAAGTCCCGACTTGGTGTCCTCCTCGGCGATGTGAAGTTCCAAGAGCACCTTGACCACACGGTCGTGCTTGGCAGCCTGCTTCTCTATCTCCTTGAGAAGCTTGAGGCTATCCACCGACTCAATCATGGAGATATAAGGAGCGATGTACTTCACCTTGTTGGTCTGAAGATGACCGATGAAGTGCCACTCGATGTCCTTAGGCAGTGAAGCTACCTTCTTAGACAATTCCTGCTCGTGGCTCTCGCCGAAGATGCGCTGCCCCTCGGCATAGGCAGCCTCGATATACTCATTGGGATGAAACTTGCTGATGGCTACAAGGCGAACCCCTGCTGGCAAGTTGCCCAACACTTCACGAAGATTTCCTTTTACATCATAGTCCATATCACAAACTTTTATATTTGATTACTGAGTTGGCTGCCTAGATTACTGAGCTGGCTGCTGCTCGTACTCAGGCACGTCGTTCTTCTCGTCCTTCTTCTCGTTAGGTGCGTGATGCTCGAACACATCCATGATCTTGGTCTCGTTGAGACCCACGGTATCATAGTCGATCATGGTCTTGCCCATCACCTCGTCGATATAGCGGAGGGCACGCGCCAAAGACTTGGCCTGCACCAAATAAGTAACGTTGGAGCGCTTCTCCTTCTCCGACTTCTCGTCGATGGTAATAAACTGGAGCTTGGCCTTATACCACTTGTCGTCGTCATCGACATCGCTGAAGAAAATCTCGCCGTAGCCAGCCTTGCTGATACCGCTCACCTTCAACTCTCCGCTCACATATACCGACATTTCATCGATGATAGCACTCTCTGCCTCGGTGAAACTCAAGGCATCCACTACGTAAGCCTCAGAAACCACCTTCTCTGAGCCATCCTCCATAGTCTTCTGATATTTTACCTTTGTCTCAAACCAAGTGCTTGTTCTACTTCTCATAATTTCTTTTTCCTTTACTAATAAATTAAATATCCTATTTTTTAAATTAAATATCCTATTTTTGTCTATTCCTTAAAAATGACATGTCTCCATTTCCCCTACTTCTTCTATAGAATTCCCTTACTTCTTTTACAGAATTCTCCTATTCCTTTTACAGAATTCTCTTTCTCCTTTTATAGAATAAGGTCGAGGGAAAGAGCCAAATGATGATGCAAAGTTATAAAAAAGAATGGAGAAGAGCAACAGAATAAAGAGTTTTTCACTAAAAAATAAAATTTTAACCCAATCTATTACGTATTCTCGCCGAAATTGATTACCTTTGCAAACGAATTGCGAGATTCCGTTTCCGTCTCGTGGATGGATTCCACAGACGTTCGTCCGGGATGATTTTATCTAGGTCTTCATCCCCATCGGGAGGGAAAGCGCCTCGCATTAGGTTAATTAACAGAAAGAATTATTATTTTTAAAGATGCCAGAAATATCTGTACGCGGCCTCGAAATGCCAGAGTCACCTATCAGAAAGTTGGCTCCATTGGCTGCCGCAGCAAAGAAACGTGGAGTAAAGGTGTATCACCTTAACATCGGTCAGCCAGACCTCCCTACTCCTCAGTGTGGTCTCGATGCGCTGAAGCACATCGACCGCACCATCCTGGAGTATTCTCCAAGCCAGGGTTATCTCAGCTATCGTGAGAAACTGGTAAATTATTACAAGAAATACAACATCAACGTTACTGCCGACGACATCATCATCACGTCGGGAGGAAGCGAGGCTGTGCTCTTCTCTTTTATGAGCTGCCTGAACCCAGGCGACGAGATTATCGTGCCAGAGCCTGCCTACGCCAACTATATGGCATTCGCCATCTCGGCGGGTGCCAAGATTCGCACCATCGCCACCACCATCGAGGAAGGCTTTTCATTGCCTAAGGTGGAGAAGTTCGAGGAACTCATCAACGAGCGCACCCGCGCCATCTTGATTTGCAACCCAAACAACCCTACGGGCTACCTCTATACCCGCAGAGAGATGAATCAGATTCGCGACCTGGTGAAGAAGTACGACCTCTACCTCTTCTCCGACGAGGTATATCGCGAGTACATCTACACGGGCAGCCCTTACATCAGTGCGATGCACCTGGAAGGTATCGAGCAGAACACCATCCTCATCGACTCCGTATCCAAGCGTTACAGCGAGTGCGGCATCCGCGTGGGTGCCCTCATCACCAAGAACGCCGAGATTCGCAAGGCTGTGATGAAGTTCTGCCAGGCTCGTCTCTCCCCTCCATTGATTGGTCAGATTGTGGCCGAGGCTTCGCTTGATGCACCTGAGGAATACTATCGCGACGTATATGATGAGTACGTGGAGCGCCGTAAGTGCCTCATCGACGGACTCAACCGCATACCAGGCGTTTATTCCCCAATCCCTATGGGTGCCTTCTACACCGTGGCGAAGCTGCCTATCGACGACTCGGATAAGTTCTGCCGTTGGTGCCTGGAGGAATTCAACTACGAGGGCGAGACCGTGATGATGGCTCCTGCCTCTGGTTTCTACACTACCCCAGGCGCAGGACGCAACCAGGTGCGTGTGGCTTACGTGTTGAAGAAGCACGACCTGGAGCGAGCACTCGTAGTCCTGGCCAAGGCCCTTGAGGCTTATCCAGGACGAGTGGAGGATGATGGACTATAAACTTTTCAATGTTAAGTGTTAAGTGTTAAATGTTAAGTTACAAACTATATTCCAACGTATGCTCAGTTTAACACTTAACATTGAACATTTAACATTAAAATATAGAAGATGAATTTTCCTCTATTTATAGCAAAGAGATTATATAGCGACCAGGGCGACAAACGTAAAGTTTCTCGCCCTGCTATTCATATAGCCACAGCCGGCGTAGCCATCGGCCTCGCCATCATGATTATGTCGGTATGCGTGGTCTTGGGATTCAAGCATACCATCCGCGACAAGGTCATCGGATTCGGAAGCCACATACAGGTGGCCGACTTCATGACCCTGCAGCAGCAGAACCAATACCCCGTGGTGATGAACGACTCGATGGTGAATGTGCTCAAGAAGATTCCGGGCGTAAAACATGTGCAGCGGTTTGCCATGAAAGAGGGAATCCTCAAGACCGACAGCGACTTCCTGGGCGTGGTGTTCAAGGGCGTGGGTCCCGACTTCGACTCCACCTTCATCCATCAGAACATGGTGGAAGGAAGCATCCCTAGATTTGACGACAAGGCGAGTCACAACAAGATACTCATATCCAAGTTGATGGCAGACAAACTGAAGTTGAAGAATGGAGAACGAATCTTCGCCTACTTCATCGACAACAATGGCGTGCGCATGCGCCGATTCACCATTCAGGGCATCTACGAGACCAACCTCAAGAAGTACGACGAGCTGATGGTCTATACCGACCTCTACACCGCCGTGAAGCTCAACGGATGGATGGACGACCAAGCCAGCGGAGCTGAAATCACCGTGAACGACTTCGACAAGCTCAACGAGACGGAGGACTATATTATAAATAAGGTGAACCGCACCGTGGATCACTACGGCGAGACCTACAGCAGCGCCACCATCAAAGACTTGAACCCCAATATCTTCCAGTGGCTCGGGCTGATGGACCTCAACGTGTGGGTCATCCTCGGACTGATGCTAGCCGTGGCTGGCGTGACGATGATAAGCGGACTGCTCATCATCATCTTGGAACGCACCTCGATGATAGGCGTATTGAAAGCCCTGGGTGCACGCAACAAGACCATCCGACACACCTTCCTCTGGTTTGCCGTGTTCATCATCGGCAAGGGAATGATACTCGGCAACATCATCGGCCTCGGCATCCTCGCCCTGCAACGCTATACGGGATTGGTGAAGCTCGACGCCCAGACCTACTACGTAAGTACGGTGCCCGTGGAATTCAACTGGCTTTTCATCATAGCCCTCAACGTGGCTACGCTCCTCATCAGCATCTTCATGCTGGTTGCGCCAAGCTATCTGATTTCTCATATCCATCCAGCCAAGTCGATGAGATATGAATAGGAGAACGACAGACGTAAATAAGATAAATCGACAAGATATGGATAAAAATTGAAAAAACTAGGCTTTTTTGCCTAGTTTTTCAATTAATTTGCCCCCACACCGAAAATAATGCACATTTTTTTTTGCGATGTGCATTATTTTCTGTACCTTTGCACAAAATTTTGTAAACTGTGCAATGAATTCAATACCAAGTTTTAACTCGTATATTGAGAAGAGCATCATCAAGAATTGGCATCTGGATGCGCTCACCGATTATAAGGGCGCAACCTTGCAATATCACGATGTTGCCAGAAAGATTGAGAAGCTACACATTCTGTTTGAGAACAGCGATGTGAAGAAGGGCGACAAGATAGCCGTTTGCGGAAGAAATAGTAGTCAGTGGGCAGTAGCCTTCCTGGCCATTATTACTTACGGCGCTATCGTCGTACCTATACAAAACGAATTTAAGCCCGAACAAATTCACAACATCGTAAACCACAGCGAGAGCAAGCTCTTGTTCGTGGGCGACGTGGTAGCTACAGAGATAACACCCGACGAGATGCCCTCGCTGGAAGGCATCATCTATCTGCCAGACAATTCGCTCGTCATCTCTCGCACAGAGAAGCTGACTTACGCGCGCGAACACCTCAACCAGATATTCTGCAAGAGATACCCTAAATATTTCCGTCCGGAGCACATCCACTATCACGTGGACGACCCAGAGGAATTGGCGATGATCAATTACACCAGCGGTACCACGGGATTCTCCAAGGGCGTGATGCTCCCCTACCGTGCGCTCTGGGGCAACCTCGACTATATGCTCACCCGCATCGCACCCAAGATTGGGCAGCACTGCAACATCCTTGCTTCCCTGCCAATGGCTCACATGTACGGACTGATGGCCGACTTGATTTTCAATATGGCGCTGGGCAACCACATCTACTTCCTGACCCGTCTGCCAAGCCCTACGCTCATCGCACAGGCTTTCACAGAGATTAAGCCCGACATCATCTTCGCCGTGCCGCTCGTGGTGGAGAAAATCGTGAGAAAGAAGATATTCCCACTCGTGCAGACCAACCGCGCCCGACTGCTCATGAACATGCCGGTCATCAACAAGCGCATCAAGGAGAAAATCAGGGAGTTCGTACTCAAGGAGTTTGGCGGCAATGCCTACGAGGTGGTTGTGGGCGGTGCACCGCTCAACAAGGAGATAGAGAACTTCTTCATCAGCATCGGCTTCCCTATCGCCATGGCTTACGGCACTACGGAGACGGCTCCTTTCATCACCTTCGCCAACGAGGAGGATTATGTGGCAGGCAGTTGCGGCGTAGCCGTGAAGCACATGGAGGTGAAAGTACTCAGCAACGACCCAGCGAATGTGCCAGGCGAACTGGTTTGCCACGGCATCAACACCATGAAGGGATATTACAAGAACGAGGAGGCCACCAAGGCAGTGCTCGACAAGGACGGATGGTACCACACCGGCGACTTGGCGACCATGAGCGCCGATGGTCATTTCTTCGTCAAGGGACGCAGCAAGAACATGCTGCTCGGACCAAACGGACAGAACATCTATCCTGAGGAAATCGAGGACAAGCTCAACTCGATGGCGATGGTCAACGAGAGCCTCGTCCTGCAAAAGGGCGACAAGCTCGTGGCACTGGTACACCCCGACATGGAGGAGGCAGAGACCTTGGGATTCACCCAGGAAGACCTCGACAACATCATGGAGCAAAACCGCAAGGAGCTGAACGCCATGATACCTTCCTTCTCACAGGTGTCTCGCATACAGTTGCACGACAGTGAGTTTGAGAAGACTGCCAAGAAGTCAATTAAAAGATATTTGTACCAAAACGCAATATAATATGGAGATTCCTAGCTTTAACGCACTCATACAGAAGAGCATCATCGACCATTGGGACATGGATGCCCTTACCGACTACAAGGGAGCCACCTTGCAGTATCATGATGTAGCCCGCAAAATCGAGAAGTTGCACATCATGTTTGAGAACTCAGGCGTAGTGAAGGGCGACAAGATTGCACTCTGCGGACGCAACAGCGCCAACTGGGCGGTGGCGTTCTTGGCTACCCTCACCTACGGTGCCATCGCCGTGCCTATCCTGCACGAGTTCATGCCCGACCAGATACACAACATCGTGAACCACAGCGACGCCAAGTTGCTCTTCGTGGGCGACGTGGTGGCTACACAGGTGGATGCCACCAAGATGCCAAACCTGGAGGGCATCATCTATATCCCCGACTATTCGCTCGTGGTATCTCGCACAGATAAGTTGACTTACGCGCGCGAGCACCTCAACGAGATGTTTGGCATCAAATATCCTAAGTACTTCCGCAAGGAACACATCAATTACTATATCGAGCAGAACCCAGACGAGCTGGCGATGATCAATTATACCAGTGGCACCACAGGATTCTCCAAGGGTGTGATGGTGCCCTACCGTGCCCTCTGGGGCAATGCCGACTTTGCCGAAAACGTGCTTGGCAAGCAAATCAAGGCTGGCGACCCTGTCATCAGCATCCTGCCTATGGCCCACATGTATGGCATGGCGTTCGAGTTTATCTTCGAGTTCATCAAGGGTTGCCACGTGTATTACCTCACCCGCATCCCTAGCCCAGCCATCATCGCCGAGGCATTCGGTAGAATCAAGCCAGCGGTCATCATCGCCGTGCCATTGGTCATCGAGAAGATTATCCGCAAGAAGGTGTTCCCTAAGATTCAGAACAACCGTATGCGCATGCTCCTCCACATGCCTGTGATTAGCAAGAAGGTAAAGGAGAAGATTTGCGAGCAGGTGAGCAATGCCTTCGGTGGCAACTTCTATGAGGTCATCATCGGTGGAGCTGCCTTCAACCAGGAGGTGGAGAGCTTCCTGCATAGCGTAGGTTTCAAATATACCGTGGGATATGGAGCCACAGAGTGTGCCCCTATCATCTGCTACGAAGACTACAAGGACTTTGTGCCTGGCTCTTGCGGCAAGGCTGCGCTCCACATGATGGTTCGCATCGACAGTCCTGACCCTGAGAATGTGCCGGGCGAAATCCTCGCCAAGGGTCCTAACGTGATGTTGGGATATTACAAGAACGAGGAAGCCACCAAGGCGACCATCGACGAGAACGGATGGTATCACACGGGCGACCTCGGCACCATGGATAGCGACGGCAATGTATTCATCAAGGGTAGAAGCAAGAACATGCTCCTGGGTGCCAACGGACAGAACATTTATCCTGAGGAAATCGAGGACAAGCTGAACTCTCTCGCACTGGTTTCAGAGAGCGTGGTGGTACAGAAGGGCGACAAGCTCATCGGATTGGTATATCCAGACTTCGACGAGGCGCAATCGCTGAACCTGGGTCGAAAGGAGTTGGAAGATATCATGGAGCAAAACCGACAGGAGCTTAACTCTATGATTCCTGCCTACAGCAAGGTAAGCGAAATCCGTATCCATGACGAGGAGTTCGAAAAGACTCCAAAGAAGAGTATCAAGCGATTCCTTTATACAGCCGAGTAAATATATCATTTCTCAACAGAATAAAGATATCATTTCTCAAAATGAATAAAGATATCATTTCTCAGCAGAATAAAGATAAAATTGGAATAAGAAACCTATATTTTTATAGAAATAGAATTAAAAAGCCCGCTGCATCACGCAGCAGGCTTTTTTTATAAAACAACTAAACTTAAATGCCATTACTACACTTTATAGCAATGTATTTGATCGAATGCGAGACAACGTTTCTGGCGTCATCTGCAAATAACTTGCGATATAAGTCAGTGGCGCACGAAGCACCACCTGAGGATTCATTTCGCACAAGCGCTTGTACTTGTTGGGCGCCGTCTCGAAACGCATCAAGTCGGCATGGATTTGCGACTGAATCAAGCTTTCCTCCAATATCTTACGATAGAGCATCTGGATGTTGACATTTCGTATGGCAGCGGCCTCCAGCTTCGCCTTCGGCAAGGCATAGACCAAGGTTGGTTCCAATGCCTCCACCTGCAGGTAGGATGGCTCCTCCTTAAACAGGCTCTCGATGCACATGAATATAGAATGGTCCACACCCAAGTGTTCCGTCACCTCCTTCTCGTACTTCGTATAGTACTGGCGCACCAATCCCTTCTCGATGTAAGAGATGTTTCTGCACACCTCGCCCTCTACCAAAATCTTCTCTCCCTTGCCATACTTGATGGGTTCCAGGATAGACTCCAGTATGTCCAACTCATCATAAGTCATCGTACTGTACCTACGGGCAAGCTCTCTGGCGATGTCACGCTTTGGGGTTATTACCTTAAATTCATTCATAATCCATGTTCCTCCTATTTATATAATATATTGATAATATTTATAACTCTTCAAGGCATTATGTCCATGGCTTCTGCGTTACGCATTAGTCAAGTTTCAGCACGGCGAGGAATGCCTTCTGTGGCACCTCTACGTTACCTATCTGCTTCATACGTTTCTTTCCCTTCTTCTGCTTCTCCAGCAATTTGCGCTTACGGCTCACGTCACCTCCATAACACTTGGCGGTAACATCCTTGCGCACCTGCTTCACTGTCTCGCGCGCCACAATCTTGGCACCGATGGCAGCCTGGATGGCTATGTCAAACTGCTGGCGTGGTATCAAGTCCTTCAACTTCTCGCACATTCGGCGACCGAAGCTCACGGCATTGTCACGATGGGTCAAAGTGCTCAGGGCATCCACAGGCTCTCCATTGAGCAGGATGTCGAGCTTCACCAAGTCGGAAGGGCGGAAGGAGTCGATGTGATAGTCGAAGGAAGCATATCCCTTGGAGATGCTCTTCAACTTGTCATAGAAGTCGATGACAATCTCTCCCAACGGCAACATGAAGTGTAACTCCACACGGTTTCCACTCACATATTCCTGGTTGATAAGCTCACCACGCTTGTCGAGACAGAGCTTCATAATCGGACCAATATAGTCACACGAGGTGATGATGGTAGCTCGGATGTATGGCTCCTCGATATGGTCTATCATCGTTGGGTCTGGCAAACCGGAAGGATTATGTACCTCCTTCTCGCCTCCCTGCTTGTCATATACCATATAAGATACGTTAGGCACGGTGGTGATGACATCCATATTGAACTCGCGATCCAAGCGCTCCTGCACAATCTCCATGTGGAGCAAGCCCAGGAATCCGCAACGGAAACCGAAGCCCAATGCCACGGAACTTTCTGGAGAGAAAGTGAGCGAAGCGTCGTTGAGCTGGAGCTTTTCAAGCGATGCTCTCAAGTTCTCATAGTCGCTAGGGTCGATAGGATAGACACCGGCGAAGACCATAGGCTTCACCTCCTGGAATCCGGCGATGGCCTTCTCGCATGGTCTTGCCACATGGGTGATGGTATCTCCCACCTTCACCTCGGTGGCGTTCTTGATGCCCGAGATGATGTAGCCCACCTCACCCGTACCCAGTTCGTTGCGAGGAATCATATCCATCTTCAGCACACCTATCTCGTCGGCGTCGTATTCCATGCCCGTATTGAAGAACTTCACCTTGTCACCCTTGCGAATCACGCCGTTCTCTATCTTGAAGTAAGCGATGATACCACGGAAGGAGTTGAACACGGAGTCGAAAATCAAGGCTTGCAATGGTGCCTTGTCGTCGCCCTCTGGGGCAGGCACACGGTTTACCACCGCCTCCAAGATGTCCTCCACACCCTCGCCGGTCTTACCCGAGGCACGCAGGATGTCCTCACGTTTGCATCCGATGAGGTCGATGATTTCGTCCTCCACCTCGTCGGGCATAGCCGAAGGCATATCTATCTTGTTGATGACAGGGATGATTTCCAAGTCGTGCTCGATGGCCATATAGAGGTTAGAAATGGTCTGCGCCTGCACACCCTGGGTGGCATCCACCACCAAGAGTGCTCCCTCGCACGCTGCGATGGAGCGAGAAACCTCGTAAGAGAAATCGACGTGTCCCGGAGTATCAATGAGGTTGAGGATGTAAGTGTCTCCATCCTGCGCCTTATACTCCATCTGGATGGCGTGGCTCTTGATGGTGATGCCGCGCTCACGCTCCAAATCCATGTCGTCAAGCATCTGACCCTCAGTAATCTTGATGGTCTGAGTCTTCTCTAACAATCGGTCTGCCAGGGTACTTTTACCGTGGTCTATATGTGCAATAATGCAGAAGTTTCTTATCTTATTTATATTCTCCATAAAATATTTCTCTCTTTGGAGTGCAAAGATACTTTTTTTTTAGGAAAAAACCAAATTTTTTTCAACAATTTCATTCTGACACCAAAATTTTATTTTATAATACAATAACACTAGCTTATTATTAATAGAAAAATGTCTTTAATTAAGGTTGTATAATCTCCTATTTCTATAATAATTTTTAAAAAAACACATTATAGACATATTTCTTGAAAAAAAATTGTATTTTTGCAAAAAACAAAAGAAAATGAATATCGACAAGAATTTAAAAAAGAAGAAGACTGAGCTACTTTCATATTTTAGAAGCCGCTCCAAAGAAATACTTTGCGAGTTGGCTTTAGAATACTCAGCTATAGATTATAAGAAAAAAGCTTCTGCACTCAACAAAGCTATCCAGCAAAGCAAAGACAACCTTTTGTCTATTTTGCAAGAAACAGCCAAGAAAGAGCAATGGACAAATGAAGAACTTCTCGAATGCATACTTCTCATCACCTATACTTGCGATGTCGTAATGCTTGAATCTCGCAATTCAGTATGGGAATACGAATACATGACATTCTCAAGAAGAATAGGTGAGTTGTGGGAACCCTTCTGTAAACTATGTTTCTATTATCCTCTTACAAATATCAAACTATTTATACCACCACTATTTAGTGAAGTCAAGAAAGATCTAACGGATGAAATTAACCATTACATAGATGGATTAAGAATCACAATAAAGGAAAAGAAAGAACTTAAAAGATATTATAACAAAGTCTGGAATCTTGTCACATCAGGAGAAATAAAACTAGAATGTGATTTACATTTTACAGACGGAACAAAAAAGTATGTTGTTGATTTCAAAAGTGGATTCGGCTCAAATGAGAAAGGAAACACAAATAGATTGTTACTTGTTGGAAGCATATACCAAAACATCGAAAAGGAAAGCTATCAATGCTTAATTTTTGTACGTTCAACAGACAACAATCATTATCTCAACACCCTACAAGAGTCAGGTGTATGGCAAACAACCTGTGGTATCGACACCTATGACAGGATTCGTCAATTTACAGGGTTTGATATTCATAAATGGATTACAGACAACATAGATTGGATGAAAGACTTTGATAAACAGATGCAGCAAGTCATCATTCAGCAAAAACTTCAAAACTATTTAATTTGGTAAAAATTATGAAAGAAGACAAAACATATCAAGCATATTACACAAAATCAGATGCCATATTAAACTATATGACAAATATGCTAAACCTCCAACCACACGACAAAATTTTTGAGCCATGTGGAGGAGACGGCGTATTCGTTGATAAGATATTGCAAATTATACCATCAGCCAATATTGACATATACGAACTAAACCCAAACGCCATAAGCATTTTAGCAAGCAAATATAAGCAAAACAACAACATACATATCAAGCAAACAGATACGCTCTTAGACCAAGACATATTAGATTGCAATGCAAAATATGACAAAATCATAGGAAATCCTCCTTATGGTGCTCATAGTAGCGAAAGCAAAAAAGAGCATTTTAAAAACATATACGCAGGATTATATACAAAAGAAAGCTATACACTTTTTTTATACGCATGCACGAAATGTCTTAAAGAAAATGGTGAACTAAGTTTTATCATTCCAGATACTTTCCTTTCTCTCCACAGACACAAGGCAATAAGAAAATACCTGCTAAGAAATACAAGAATAAAGGAACTTGCTCTTTTTCCTTCCTCCTTTTTCCCAGGTATCCATTTCGGCTACTCCAACCTTTGCATTATTACTTTGGCAAAATGCTCAAACCCTACAGAGTGCCTAAATAACAGCATACGTATCAGAACGAACTTCAACAATGTCAAAGAATTAGCAGAAACAAAAGCCGGAACTGTCAAAAATATTATTCAACAATATATATATGATAGTGTAGATTATTCTTTTATTTACAAATCTTCAAATGTTGTCACCGAACTCATTAATGATGATGGATTAAAAAAAATCGGCGACATAGCCGATTGTGTAACCGGGTTCTATTCTGGGAATGACAAAAAGTATCTTCATCCTATTAATAAAAGTATCAAGAATGCTAAAAAATACGAAACTGCTCCTATGGAGAATGTTCGTACTACAACGTTAACTAAATTAGAGCAAGAAAATGGCATCACTTCTGCAGAAAACCTTGTCCCCATCGTAAAAGGTGGTAACATTGCCTATGTAAAACCAAACATTTGGTTTATGGATTGGTCTGCACAAGCTATAAAAGAATATAAACAGAGTAAGAAATGTAGATTTCAAAATTCTTCGTTCTATTTCAAAAATGGCATAGGAATTCCAATGATTAGGTCATCAAGACTAACAGGCGCATTAATTGACGGGAGACTTTTTGACCAGTCTATTGTGGGTGTTTTCCCAAAGGACAGCACATGGTTGTATTATTTATTAGGTTTTTTCAATTCCAGTATTTGTACTGAAATCATAGAGGCAATTAATCCATCGACCAATAATTCCGCTAACTACATAAAGAAAATTCCATTTTTAGAACCAGACGACGATACAAAAGAAAAGGTTGAAAAATTAGTTTTCAAAATCCTGGAAAATAAGGTAGTTGACACCAATATCCAATCTGAACTTGATGCTATTTTTTACAAGTTGTATATCAACAAAGATGGCATTACACATCAATATATCAAGAAGCAAAGATATATTCAGTTGGATTTGTTTAGTGCTAGTAATAATGTAAAATCTCATAAATAGAAAAATAATGAAGAAAAAGTTGATTTACATCGTATTATTCGCCTCTTTGGTCGCTTCCTGCACAGAAAGTTTGGAAGACAAGGCGGTGCGTGAAGCTAAGGAATATACGGAGAAATACTGCCCTACTCCATTCGTGAACGACAGCAGAACGGATAGTGCCGTATTCGATAAAAACACTCGCGTTTTCACATATTTTATTACGCTACGCAACAAGGCGGACAACAAGAAGGCGATTGATGCCTGCAAGGATAAGCTGCATAAGATTCAGAAGGAAGCCCTCGACAACAACCCTGGGCTGAAGAATTACAAGGAAGCTCACTTCACCTTCCACTTCGTCTATCATTCGGCGAAGAATCCGCAAGAGATTCTCTTGGATGATACCTTCAAGTATTAGCATCCTACGAACAATTTTATCCTACGGGGAGTTAATCCTACGGGGAGTTAATCCTACGGGGAGTTAATCCTACGGGGAGTTAATCCTACGGGAAATATTAATCCTACGGAACTTAAACGGAACTTGTAGATTACAAAATCACCCAAATCCGTATAAATTCCGTTTAAGTTCCGTAGGAGAATTTAAGTTCCGTAGGATTATATCCGTATAAATTCCGTTTAAGTTCCGTAAGAGAATTTAAGTTCCGTAGGAGAATTAGTACCCCATTTCTTGCAAGGCAGTTGCCAACTGGTCTGGGCAACTGGTTGGCTTGTTGCCACACTTGATGCCTTTCAGTCTAGCGATGACTTCCTTCGCCTTCATACCACGTATCAAGGCGCAAACACCCTTGGTGTTGCCATCGCAACCACCGATGAACTGTGCGTCCTGCACACATCCATTCTCATCCATACTGATACAGATATACTTTGAGCAAGTGCCGTGAGTCTGGTAGGTCACCTTGGTCAACTTCTGCTTGTTATCTTCGTTCATTTCCATACGCTAATCCATTTAAAATTCGGATATTTAATAAAAATGTGGGAGCCTCTTTCACAAGAAACCCCCACCCATGCAATAACTAAATTATTTTTATAAAATTTTAAAACTATTATTCTGCGGCTGCAGGTACCTCAGGCTTCATGTTGGTATAGACAGTCTGAACGTCGTCAAACTCCTCCAACTTCTCCACCATCTTGTCGATGGTCTCGCGCTCCTCGGCTGTTACATCCTTCAAGTCGTTAGGGATGTAGGTGAACTCAGCACCTGTCACCTCGAAGCCCTCAGCCTCCAAGTGCTTCTGAATCTCGCCGAAGCTTGTTGGGGCGCCGTAGATAGTTACCTCGTTGGTCTCCTCGTCCTCGTCGTACTCGTCCTCTACGCCGTAGTCGATCAAGTCGAGAATCAACTCATCCATATCCAAGCCTTCCTTCTTCTTGAATGTGAACACAGCCTTGTGGTCGAAGAGGAAAGAAAGAGAACCTGTGGTACCGAGGTTGCCGCTGAACTTGTTGAACACACTGCGAACATCGGCAACAGTACGTGTGGTGTTGTCGGTCAAAGTGTCAACGAAGACAGCAACTCCGTGAGGGCCATATCCCTCGTATGTTACCTCCTTGTAATCGCTGGTATCCTTGCCCATCGCATTCTTGATGGCACGAGCGATGTTATCCTTAGGCATGTTCTCACGCTTACAGTTAGCGATGATGGCACGCAATGTTGGGTTATTCTCTGGCTCTGGACCGCCAGCCTTTACTGCGATTGCAATCTGCTTACCCAACTTAGTAAATGTCTTGGCCATGTGGCCCCATCTTTTCAGCTTTGTAGCTTTACGATATTCAAATGCTCTTCCCATTGGAATTTAATTTTAAATGTTTATCGTTTTGTTATTATATTTTCTTTTATCCAATTATGTTTCCGTCAGAAGATAAAAGCCAAGAACATCGCAAGGATGAAAACTTCAGACTTCTCAGACTTCTCAGACTTCTATCTTCTAACTTCAGACCTTTAACGAAGCTCTGCATTGAGCTTGCCAGTCAGGTTGGCGATGAGCTTCTTCATGATGGCATCTATCTGCTTATCATTCAGTGTCTTCTCCTCGTCCTGGAGGATGAAGTTCACTGCGTAGCTCTTCTTGCCCTCTGGCAGGTTCTTGCCCTCATATACATCGAAGAGCACCACGCTCTTGAGGAGTTTCTTCTCTGTCTGGTGGGCAATCTGCTCTATCTGTGCGAACTCCACGTTCTTATCTACCAAGAGTGCGAGGTCGCGGCTCACGGATGGATACTTGCTGATGTCGGTATAGGTGAGGTTCACCTTCTTCACTGCCTTCATCAGGTTGTCCCAGTGCACGTCGGCATAGAACACATCCTGCTCGATGTCGAATGCCTTCTTGAGCTTGTGGCTCAAGATACCCAACTCTACCAACACCTTGCCTGGACGAGTCTCGTAAACCACACCCTTGGCGAAGATATTGTTGTCGCTGTGCTTGATGACCACATTGTTCTGTGGCATACCCACACGGCGAAGGATGTTCTCTACCACTGCCTTGAGCTCGTAGATGTTGCTCTGCTCGTCGGCGTGTGCCCAACTGCCCTCTACTCGCTTACCAGTGATGAAGAGAGAGAGGTGTGCCTCCTGGCTGTAAGCCTTGATAGGACTCTCGGCTGTCCATTTCTCCTTATTATATATATAGGTGTTACCCACCTCGAAGAACTTCAAGTTCTGGCTCTTGTGGTTGATATTGCGAGCCACGCTCTCCAAGCCACCGAACAACATGGTCTGACGCATCACGCCAAGGTCGGCGCTCAATGGGTTCATCACCTTCACGGTGCTCTCGTTAGGATACTTGTTGAGGTCGAAGTCTGTATAGTAGCTAGCCTTGGTCAACGAGTTGTTGAGGATTTCCATGAATCCCTCGCCCACCAACTGCTCTGCCACGATGTTCTGGCTGTGGTAAGCCTTGTCCTCGTCGCCCTGTACGGTCAGCGAACTCTTGAGCTGGGTAGGAATCTCCACGTTGTTATAGCCGTAGATGCGGAGAATATCCTCGACCACGTCGCAAGGACGCTGTACGTCAACACGATATGGAGGCACGAGGAGGTCGATGCCCTCGGCATCTTCCTTCACGATCTTCATCTCCAGCGATGTGGCGATGTTCTTGATGGTCTCTGCGCCAATCTCCTTGCCGATGAGACGATGAGCGTACTCATAGTTCAAGCGAACAGGGAAGTCCTTGATTGGCTCTGGATATACATCCTTGATTTGCATGGAAATCTTACCGCCAGCCAGCTGTTTGCAGAGGATGGCAGCCTGCTTCAAGGCATAAATCTGACCGTTAGGGTCAACACCACGCTCGAAACGATAGCTAGCGTCGGTGCTCAAGCCGTGACGGCGTGCGCTCTTGCGAATCCATGTTGGGTGGAAGTAAGCGCTCTCCAACACCACGTTCTTGGTGGTCTCGTAGGTACCCGAACCCTTGCCACCGAAGATGCCGGCGATACACATAGGCTCCTCGGCGTTGCAGATGCTCAGGTCGTGCTCGCCCAAGGTGTGCTCCTCACCATCGAGGGTAACAAACTTGGTGCCCTCAGGCTGGGTGCGAACCACAATCTTATGTCCTGTCACCATGTCGGCGTCGAAGCAGTGCAAAGGCTGTCCGTATGCCATCATGATGTAGTTGGTGATATCCACGATGTTGTTGATTGGGCGCAAGCCGATGATGTTGAGCTTGTCCTGCAACCACTTAGGGCTTTCCTTCACCTCGCAGTCGGTGATGCTCACGCAAGCGTAGCGCTTGCAAGCCTCGTGGTTCTGAATCTCCACCTCGATAGGCAGGTCTTCGTTATCCACCTTGAATTCATCGCAAGATGGGCGATGAAGGGAGGTTTGGTAACCATTCTGCTTCAACCAAGCGTAGAGGTCGCGAGCCACGCCATAGTGGCCGAGTGCGTCGGCACGGTTGGCGGTGATGTCTATCTCGATGAGCCAGTCGCTCTCCAGGTGGTAGTATTCAGCGGCAGGCTGACCTACGGGAGCGTCCTCTGGCAGGACGATGATGCCAGCGTGGTCGGTGCCGATGCCGATTTCATCCTCGGCGCAAATCATACCGAAGCTCTCCACGCCGCGAAGCTTGCTCTTCTTGATGGTGAAACTCTGGTCGCCGTCGTAGAGCACGCAGCCCAAGTCGGCTACGATGACCTTCTGGCCTGCGGCCACGTTAGGCGCGCCGCAGACTATCTGCTGTGGCTCGCCCTTGCCCAAGTCAACGGTGGTTACATGGAGGTGATCGCTGTTAGGATGCATCTCGCATGTCAAAACCTTACCTACGTAGAGACCTTTCAGTCCACCCTTGATAGACTGTACTTCTTCCAAAGCATCGACTTCGAGACCGCAGGAGGTCAGCGCATCGGCTGTCTCCTGTGGCGTGAGGTCGAAATCGACGTATTCTTTAAGCCATTTATATGAAACGTTCATTATATAATGATTTTTTATTTTATTCTTCTATTTCCGACGCATGCGTATGCACGTGCCCTAAAACTTTGCAAAAATACAAAAATTCTCGCACATACCCAAAAAACGACCGCCATTTTTGCACTATTTAAAAGAAATCTTACTCAAAATTAAAAGAAATCTTATTCAAAAACCTCGTCGATGGCATTCACTTGCTCGAAGTCGTCCTGGTCGTTTCCACCCACGTGATAACATGGGTTGTAGTCGTCTGGCAGGTCGAACTTCACCGTCGGGCTGTAGCCGAGCGATGGGTCGGCATAGAGTTTCTTCATGAAGATGGCCCAGATAGGCAGCGCCATGGTGGCGCCCTGTCCCATGTTCATTGAGCCGAAGTGGATGTCGCGGTCCTCACCGCCTACCCAACAGCCACTTACGAGCTGCGGGGTGAAGCCGATGAACCATCCGTCGCTGTTGTTGTTGGTGGTACCGGTCTTGGCTCCTATCTGTCCCTCCAGGTTGTAGCGGTAGCGCAATCGTCCTGCCGTACCATTATCCACCACGCCCATCAGCATGGTGAGCATCTTCATGGCGTTGTCGGCGCTGATCACCTCGTTCATTCTTGGCTGGAAGGTGGCGATGGTGTTGCCCTCGTTGTCCTCGATGCGGCTCACGAGCATCGGAGCCGTGCGGATGCCGTGGTTGGCAAAGGCGGTGTAGGCACTCACCATCTCGCTCACGCTCACCTCGCAAGGTCCCAAGCAGAGACTCAGCGATGCGTGGATGTCGGGATTGTTGATGCCGTAGTCGTGCAAGAGCTGCACAAACTGCGATGGGTTCAGCTTGCTCATCAGGTAGGCGCTTATCCAGTTGTTACTCTGAGCCAGGCCCCAGCTCAGCGGAACCATCTGGCCGTAGCGAGAGCGGTTGGCGTTGCGTGGTGTCCAAGGCCGACCCGCCACCATATAGGTCTGTTGGCGGTTTGGCGCCTTGTCGCAAGGAGAGAAACCGTTCTCCATCGCCAGACTGTAGAGGAATGGCTTGATGGTGGAACCCACCTGTCGGCGACCCAGGCTCACCATGTCGTACATGAAGTGGGTGTAGTCCAGTCCGCCTACGTATGCCTTCACGGCCCCCGTCTTCGGGTCCATGCTCATGAATCCGCTGCGCAAGAAGGTCTTGTAGTAGCGGATGGAGTCCAGCGGACTCATCATCGTGTCGATGTCGCCGTGATAGGTGAAGACGGTCATCGGAATCTTCTGGCGGAAGGCATCGTGTATCTCTTCTGGCGTGCATCCGTCGGACTTCATCTGGCGATAGCGCTCGCTCTGGGTGATGCTGCGGTTCAGGATGCTGCGTATCTGGCTTGGTGTCAGCTTGTCGCTGTATGGGGCACTTGGCTTGTGTGCCACCTCCTTGCTGAAGGCGGGTTGCAAGTAGCACGCCACATGCTGATACACAGCCTCTTCGGCATATCGCTGCATGCGACTGTCGATGGTGGTAAATACTTTCAGCCCGTCGCTATACACATTGTATGGCGAACCGTCTTTCTTATAGTTTTTGTTACACCAGCCATAGAGAGGGTCGGTGTTCCAGAGGATGGAGTCGTTTACATACTGCACGTAGTTCCACGATGGATAGTCGCTCTTCTCCGGTCGTTTCGCCATCATATACTGGCGCAGGTATTCTCTGAGATAGGTGGCAGAGCCATCCTTGTGGTCGGTGCGATGGAAGTTGAGCGTCAGTGGCTCGGCGGCATACTGGCTGTATTCCGCATCGTCGAGATAGCCCGCCTTGAGCATCTGCGAGAGCACCACGTTGCGGCGCTCACGGGCACGCTCGGGATAGCGCACAGGATTGAAGAGCGAAGGGTTCTTGCAGAGTCCGATGAGGGTGGCAGCCTCGCAGAGGGTCAGATCCTTCGGCTCCTTGTTAAAATAGGTGTTGGCAGCCGTCTTGATGCCCACCGCATTATGCAGGAAGTCGAAGTAGTTGAGGTAGAGCGCCAGGATTTCCTCCTTGGTGTAATAACGCTCCAGCTTGATGGCGATGACCCACTCTATCGGTTTCTGGAGCAATCGCTCCATGGTGCTCGTCGCCTTCTCGGAATAGAGCTGCTTGGCGAGCTGCTGGGTAATGGTGGAGCCACCGCCCGCATTCGCCTGTCCCAGGATGCCACGCTTGATGATGGCACGCCCCAGGGCACGGAAGTCGATGCCCGAGTGCTCGTAGAATCGCTCGTCCTCGGTGGCGACCAAGGCTTTTATTAAATAAGGTGACATCTTCTTGTAAGGTATCACGATGCGGTTCTCCTTGTTCAGGTTCCAGGTGCCCAGCACCTTTCCGTCAGCCGAATACACCTGCGTGGCGAATCGGTTGATAGGATTCTGCAAATCCTCGATGTCGGGCATATAGCCTATCAAGCCAAACCAGATGGCGAAGAACGCCACGGCTACCGCAGCGACACAGGCGGCGAAAATGCCCCATAAAGTATGTATAAAATGTTTTCTCATCACTATTTCTTCAATTATTTGTGCAAAATTACATAAAAGTTTTGAAATATCGCACATAAATCAGAAATTATGTGTAACTTTGGGGGCGATTTCAGAACATTCAATCAAAATTCGTATGGAAAAACATAATTTTGTGACGATTGCAGACCTCTCGAAGGAGAAAATCATGTACCTCCTCGAAATGGCGCAAGAGTTTGAAAAGCACCCTAACAGGGAGTTGTTGAAGGGAAAGGTCGTAGCGACCCTTTTCTTCGAGCCTTCTACTCGTACCCAACTTAGTTTCCAAACCGCTGCCAACCGCCTTGGCGCTCGTGTCATCGGATTCTCCGACGCCAAGACTTCCAGCACCACCAAGGGCGAGACGCTGAAGGACACCATCCTGATGGTGAGCAACTACGCCGACGTGATTGCGATGCGTCACTACATCGAGGGAGCAGCCCAGTATGCAAGCGAGGTGGCTCCAGTGCCTATCGTCAACGCAGGCGACGGTGCCCACATGCACCCTTCTCAGTGTCTGCTCGACCTCTACTCTATCTACAAGACCCAAGGCACCTTGGAGAACTTGAACATCTATCTCGTGGGTGACCTGAAGTATGGCCGCACCGTTCACTCACTTATCACCGCCATGCGCCATTTCAACCCTACATTCCACTTCATAGCCCCTAAGGAACTTGCTATGCCACAGGAGTATAAGCTCTACTGCCAGAAGCACGGCATCAAGTATGTGGAGCACGAGGACTTCAATGAGGATGTCATCGCAGGAGCCGACATTCTCTATATGACCCGTGTGCAGAAGGAGCGTTTCTCCGACTTGATGGAATATGAGCGCGTGAAGAACGTGTATATCCTGAAGCGCGAGATGCTCGCCAAGGCGAAGGACAACATGAAGATTATGCACCCGCTGCCTCGTGTCAACGAGATAGCATACGACGTGGATGACGACCCACACGCTTACTACATCCAGCAAGCACAAAACGGACTCTACGCCCGTGAGGCCATCTTCTGCCACTGCCTCGGCATCACGCTCGACGACATCAAGAACGATAAAACTATCATCGAGTAATGTTTAATGTTTAGTGATTAATGTTTAATTATGGGAAACAATAAAAGCGAACTAGTGGTTGCGGCTATCGAGAACGGAACCGTAATCGACCATATACCAGCCGACAAGACCTACCAGGTGGTCAACTTGCTCCACTTGGAGGAGATGGACACCCCTGTTACCATCGGCTACAACTTGCCTAGCAAGAAGATTGGCAAGAAGGGCATCATCAAGGTTGCCAACAAATACTTCACCGACGAAGAAATCAACCGCCTCTCCGTGGTAGCCCCTAACATCGGACTGAGTATCATCAAGGACTACGAAATCGTGGAGAAGAAGACCGTGAAGACTCCAGACACGCTGAAGGGCATCGTGAAGTGCAACAACCCGAAGTGCATCACCAACAATGAGCCTATGCAGACCATCTTCCACACCGTGGATAAGGCGCTCGGCATCATCCGTTGCCACTACTGCGACAAGGAGCAACAACTTGGCAAAGTGGAACTCTGCAAGTAATCATGCATTTTCAAACGTTTTAATAACAAAAAGTAAGCAATATCTCTCAAAAACCTTCATTTTATTTGGCTATTTGGGAAATATTGCTTATTTTTGCATCCGAAAATCAATAAGTTTCAAAATTTAATCAAAGAGCGAATGGAAAAAGATCAAGAGATTTTCGACTTAATCGAAAGAGAACACCAGCGACAGCTCAAGGGCATGGAGCTGATCGCATCAGAGAATTTCGTGAGTGACGAGGTGATGAACGCTATGGGTTCTTACCTTACCAATAAGTATGCCGAGGGTCTGCCTGGCAAGCGTTACTACGGCGGTTGCCAAGTGGTGGACATCGTGGAGAACCTCGCCATCGAGCGTGTAAAGAAGCTCTTCGGCGCTGAGTACGCCAATGTGCAGCCTCACTCTGGAGCACAGGCCAACGCTGCTGTTCTGCTCGCCGTATTGAAGCCGGGCGACACTTTCATGGGTCTCAACCTCGACCACGGCGGTCACCTCTCTCATGGTAGCCACGTCAACACCTCCGGCATCCTCTACAATCCTATCGGCTACAACCTCAACAAGGAGACAGGTCGCGTGGATTACGACGAGATGGAGAAGTTGGCGTTGGAGCACAAGCCTAAGCTGATTATCGGTGGCGGTAGCGCCTACAGCCGCGAGTGGGACTATGAGCGCATGCGCAAGATAGCCGACGAGGTGGGTGCCCTCTTGATGATCGATATGGCTCACCCAGCCGGACTCATCGCAGCCGGATTGCTGAAGAACCCTGTGAAGTATGCGCACATCGTTACATCTACCACCCACAAGACCCTGCGCGGTCCTCGTGGCGGTATCATCTTGATGGGCAAGGACTTCGAGAACCCTTGGGGCTTAACCACCAAGAAGGGACAGGTGAAGATGATGAGCCAGCTCTTGAACTCTGCCGTATTCCCTGGCATCCAGGGCGGTCCGCTGGAGCACGTCATCGCTGCCAAGGCAGTGGCATTCAACGAGAACTTGCAGCCTTCCTGGAAGGAGTATGCAGCACAGGTGAAGAAGAACGCAGCCGTGCTCGCCGATGACCTCATCGGCCGTGGCTTCGGTATCGTGAGCGGTGGTACAGACAACCACTCCATGCTCGTTGACCTCCGTTCCAAGTACCCAGACTTGACCGGTAAGGTAGCCGAGAACGCCCTCGTGGCAGCCGACATCACCGTGAACAAGAACATGGTTCCATTCGACACCCGCTCTGCCTTCCAGACCTCTGGTATCCGTCTCGGAACAGCAGCCATGACCACCCGTGGTGCGAAGGAAGACATGATGCACTTGATAGCCGAGCTCATCGAGCAAGTGCTCAACGCTCCAGAGGACGAGAAGGTCATCACAAGCGTTCGTGAGAAGGTGAACGAGACGATGAAAGACTACCCTCTCTTCGCTTATTAAGCAAGCGTGATTTTTGCCAACTAGGAAAGCTCTTTCTTAGAAAGTTTTTTCTTAGATTAAGACAAATTTCTCAGTTTGAGACAAAGAGAAAATATTATACAAAAGACTGCGGACTTCCTTCGCAGTCTTTTTATTTCAAATCAAAATAACAAACAGAAGTAATCATTTTATGAAAAAGATGAAAAGCCTGATGCTCATGCTTCTTGCATTGCTTCCTGCAAGCAAGACCTTGGCTCAGACCAACGCGCAGATTCTTTATGATTTCGGCACAGACCGCAAGTACGTAACTTTGACACTTGAGATGTTCAAGCAAGACAAATGGGGAAGCACTTACTTCTTCGTGGACCACGACTTCAACTACGACAAGATGGTGGTGGATAGCAAGAACATCTCACAGGGCGGAACCTACACCGAGATTTCACGTGCGCTCAATTTCTGGCACGACTCCAAGCTCAAGAACTGGAGCCTCCACGCAGAGTACAACGGCGGTATCACCAAGAACTACCCTATCAACAACGCCTGGCTCTTCGGCGTGGAGTATCTCATCCACGATGCCTCTTACAAGAACACCTTGACCCTGGAGGCACTCTACAAGACCATCCGCCAGACCGACCAGAACGTGCCAATGCAGTTCACCGCCGTATGGACCTGCAACGACCTCTTCGGCGTAAAAGGCTTGAAGTTTGACGGCTTCGCCGATTTCTGGTGGGAGAACCACACCACAGTGGATGGCGACGGAAAGGCACAGACCCGCCACACCGTATTCACCACCGAGCCACAGCTCTGGTACAACGTAGGTCAGCACTTCGGATGCGAGAATCTAAGCGTAGGTGGCGAAGTTGAAATCACCAACAATTTCGGAAGCACCGATGGCGCCAAGGTTCGTCCTTGCCTCGGTGTGAAGTGGGACTTCTAAATCCACTTCAAAATAGTTAAAAACTTCTAATTTGCATTGTTGCATACGCTTTTAAGAAGAAGAAAAAGGAAACAAAGAAAAAAAGAAAAGCAAAAAAGGACAAGAAGAAGTAGCAAGAAGAAAAGTAAAAAAAGAAAAAATAAAAAGAAAAAAAAGAAAAAATAGAAAAAATAAGAAGAATGCTAGCGCCCTCCGTCCAGAGGATTTCATCCTCTAGCCGTAGGGCGCACATCCTCCGTACAGATTTTCAGCGTTTTACGTTATTTCCCGACCTTCAAATCTCTATCAGAAATACTGCCCACGCCGTCCTTATTACGGGTATAAGTTTGTGTCGATCCACTGAGATGGATACCGCCTACGCCATCCAAGGTAGCATTCACCGATTTGCATTCCACATGGGCTGTCACTTTGCCGACACCCTCGTTCACAACCTTTAAGTTTCCGCCCTTGAAGAAATCCAACGCAACGGAACCTACGCCCTCGTTATCTACGCCGAGATTTCCCATAGCCACCGTCTTCACCTTCACAGAGCCTACGCCCTCGTTGTCTATCGTCATCTTGTCGCCAGTAGCCTCGTCAATGTTGACAGAGCCTACGCCCTCGTTATCCACATCGAGTTGGTTGGCAAGAATCTTCGTGATATAGACCGAGCCTACGCCCTCATTGTCGATGGTCAACCTATCGGAATTGATGTCCTTGGCATGAAACGAGCCAACACCCTCCTGCGTAATCTTCACGATATCAGGGCTGGTGATATAAATCTTCAATCGCTTCCCCTCAGCGTTACAACTGCTAGGGACAGTGATTTTATTTTTGCAGCCTATCTCTACCCCGCCATTACGATAAGCCACCTTGACTTTCTCCTTCAATGTCTGAGCGAACTCCACATCCTGTATGGCAGAGTAATCCAGGCGCACCTTGCACTCGCTCCCGTTGTTCTGAGTGTAATACACATCGGCGACCACGCTCACGTCGATGGCCTTGAAAGGCTTCTCGCGCAAGTCATCCTCGGTAAAGGTCATTCCACCCACCATGTTAGTGGCGTTGGTAGTACAGAAACTACAAGATGTCACGCCCACTGAGGCGAGAACCAATGCGGCTGAAGCCGCAAGCAATCTAAATGTTTTCATATCTTTCATTTTTAAATTTTCGTAATTCTGAAATCCGTAATTTTGCTGATTAGACGATGGGGAGGAGGAAAAAGTTGCAGAGAAAAGCAAAAATATCTCAATCGAGGAAAAATTCTGCTGCATAAGCTGTTTTGCATTACTTCAAATTGGGTAAAATCCAACCACAAATTGAAGTAAGCCCTATTCTAATTTGAAGTAAGGCTTCATTCAATCGCAAGTAAGCCTTAATCCAACTTCAAGTAAGCCGTAATCAACGTTTACGTAAGGCTTAATCCAACTTCATTTAAGCCTTACTTCGAGTCGGAATAAGCCTTATCTCTATGTTCTAGGAGCAAACATTGAAACAACAAAGAAGAAGCATCCGAATGACTAAGACAGACTTCCGAATGACTAAGATAAAATCCCAAATGACTAAGATAAAATTCCGAATGACAAAGACAGCCCTGGCAGCCACCCCAAGCCTTTCCCCCAAAAAACTCGAAAATCGGTGAAACTTGCCCTGTGACGTGAACCCTAGCCTTTAAAAAACTAGTTTAGAAAATATAAAAACCTATATCTAAAACCCTGATATTCATTTCCTTTACCTTTATAACACGCTGTATAACAAAAGTTAGAAATACTAGGGTTCACATCACAGGGGAAATAGGCAACTAGAGAGCGTCCTTCAAAAGCCACAAAAAGTCATTTTCGGCAGGTTTCACACAAAAAAAATCCATTTTTCTTGGAAGTTTCAAAAAATACTCGTATATTTGCAGCGGAATAATTGTAGCCTCATGCGAAACAAGGATTGTAGTGTTACCGCTAACAGCCCATAGCAAAATGGCTTGCAGTACTAAACCTTGCTAAATTAAGTTTATTTAACTGTCGAAAATATATCTTTTTGAAATAATTCCATTATATTTGCAGCGTGAAAGAGCAGATATAAGCGAAATAGCGTAACCGACATATACTATTCTAAGCCTAAGTACCTGCTTATTAGAGGGTAAAAAGGAGCTCTAAAGAGTCGAGAAAACTAGAACAGACCTCAAAGGAGTCAACAAAACAAGATAAACAAGAAATACAATTTAAACTGTAAATAGATATGAAAGTAATCAATTCTAAGCTGGCTGCCATTGGTTTGGCAGCATTCGCATTCGCATCATGCAGCAGCAGTGATTCTCCAGAAGGTGGCAGCGGTATCATCAAGAACGCTGACCTCTACCAGACTGCACTTGCTATCTCTCAGAGCGACGCTGCAGCTTTGGCTTCTCGTGTCATCAACTACAAGAACACCACTGCCAACGCTCGCAAGAACTTCGGTACTAGAGCTGCCAAAGACGGCTTCACTGGCTTGACTGAAATGAAAGCAATTCCAGCAATGCCAGAAAACGCTCAGCCTGGCGACTCTGGCGACAAGCTGGCTAACGGTACATTCAACATTGAGGCTGAAGGCACCAAAAAGATTGCAACTGTCAACTCTATCGAAAACGCAACTATCTACGTTAAATCTGGTCGCACTCTCGTCTATAACGAGACCAAGGGTGGCAACAAGATTTATGTTTCCAAGGGCGGCAAGGTAGAATACAAAGGCACAGGCGCAGCCGTTGCAGCTAACGATGAGGTCATCGTTAACGAGGGTACATTCAACATCGACAACGACGTAACTATCGACGGTACACTCTACTCTACATACTATCTCGGCACTAAGGACCAGAAGCAGAACGTTACTGTGAACGGTAATGTTTATCTCTCTGGCTACAAGGTAACCAAGGATGGCCAGGACGTTCTCGATGCCAATGGCAACCCAACATACGAGTTTGCTTCTGTTCGTGCCAACAACTTGACAGTAAACGGAACACTCAGCACTGAGGACAAGGTTAACGTGGCAGACAAGACAACCTTGAATGGCGATATGAAGGTGAAGAACTACATCATCACCAAGAACCTCGACATCAAAGGACAGTTGATTTCAGACTACTCTCTCAAGGTTAGCAACGCTCTCAATATGGCTGCCGGCTCAACTATCAAGGCTAGCTACATCAACGTTACAGACAATGAGTATGACAAGGAGGGTAAGGAAATCGTGAAATCTACCCCAGGTAACGCTACAGCAACATTGAACGGCAACTGCCAGATTGTTGTTCCAGCAAAGGCTGTCTTGAACTTCAACGTATTGAAGACAGACAACACAGAGAATCAGATTACAATGAACGCTACAGACGATAACGCTGTGGTAGTTGTCAAGGCTGATAAGTTCATCTTTGCTGGCACTGACAACGTGAAGGCTTTCCGCACACCAGGTACTAACCAGTGCTATCTCTTCCAGTTCTCCAAGGCATACAACAATGGTGCAGAGGCAGACGCCAACATCGTTCCTACTGAGGATCTCGACGCAACAGCATCATTCCTCGACTATGATGACAAGCGTGTGAACGCTAGCATCGAGGCTGTAGGCAACCACGCTTGGCAGTTGAAGAGCGCAGACATCGCTGGTTTGAAGAAGCTCGACTTGATTTCTCAGGTTCAGGCTCCAGACGGACAGTCTGCAACAGGTATCGTTATCAACAACGGCAAGATTTACGTTTCTTACCATACACGTGCCGAGAATTTCGGTGGTAACATTGAGGTGGCTCAGATGAATGGTAACGATGTTCAGGTACTCCAGTCATTCAAGGATCAGGGTGGTACATTGGACTTCAACCATATCATGGTTAACAACAATACCATCTACGCCACAGGTTCTTCTTCTGAAGCTGGTGCAGCAGTAGCATACGTAGGCTTGAACAGCGACGGTACAGCAGACGCTACAGCAACCTTGCAGTTGCTCGCCGTTAACCGCAATGTGAAGGGTTATGATGCCAACTGCTCTATCATCGACAACAATCGTTTGATTACAGCCGACACCCGTGGTTATGATATTTGGGATTTGGCCAACAATAACGCTCACTCTTACATCGCAACAGCAGGTAAGGCTAAGTTCGTGGCAATTCGCAACAACCAGTTCTATGGTTTGAACTATACAGCCCCTGTTTCTGCAGGTGATGCAGCTGTGGATGGCGAGTTCCAGATGTCTAGCGCATCAGACTTCTCTGATATGACAAGCTTCCCTGTAGGACAGATTGCTCCTAACAATGGCAAGAACGTATTGTATGTAGATGGCACAGACATCTATGTATGTAAGAGTGCCAAGGGTCTTGCACGCTACAATGCTACTGGTACACAGACTGGTTCTTGGGTAGCTCCACAGGCTGCCGAGACCTCTAACAACAAGAGCGTTGACCACGTGAAGGGCTATGTAAACGGCGTTTGCGCTGACAACAACTATGTATATGTAGCAGCTGGTGCATACGGTCTCGTTGTTTTGAACAAGTCAGACCTCTCTGAGGTTTGCCACCGTTCACTCAACGGCAACAACTCTGCGAACTATGTCACAGTAGATGGCAACAACATCTATGTAGCATACGGTCAGGGACGCATCCAGGTGTTCCAGATTGCAAGCACAGTAAAGTAAAATCAAAAAAATATCCCCCTCCCACCGTTGTCTAGCGGTGGGAGGCATTATCATATCTTCCTAAGCTATAACACGAAACACATAGGAAATCAAGATATAGTAAATGATAAAGCAACAACCAAAGAACACAAAATTAATTATGAAAGGATTAAGCTATAAATTGGCTACATTCAGCTTTGCTGCCATGCTCCTCGCTTCTTGTAGCGACAACAGCAGCAACAGCACATCCGCTGTAGCCGATGCTACCATCGTAGGTTCAGAAGTGAAGTCTATCACGGATGCTCAGGAGTTGGCATCAAGAGTCACCAATTACAAGGGGGCTTATCAGAGCACAACATCCTCTAGTGCTAAAACTAGAGCTTCAGCAGCAAAAGCTATCAAAACTCGTGCCGTAAATTCAATTCCAGCAGGTGCAAAGAATTTGGCAGATGTCTTCAGTGATAATCCTTGGTACAAGCATTCTGGCGATTATTATGTATCTGAAAATCAAACAGTCGATGGTACAACCAATGGCCAAAACCTTAACATAGAAGGAATGACCATTTATGTGAAAGGTACATTTATCTATGATGGAGCATACGGAAGCAATGCCACCATTAATATACTTCCAGGCGGAAAGTTGGTAGCAAGAAATGGCTCTGAAGTATTTTCTGACACAAAGATTACAAATGAAGGAACTATCGAATTTCCTAAAAATCAGAGCACATATATTGTAAAAAACGAGTTCTACAATTTCGCTGGCAATCTGGATTTAGGAAATGCAAAGCTTGATTTTCAAGGCTCTTCTACAACAAGAATGTACGTATCTGGGGACTTGAAAGCAAAAGAGATTTCCATCAATGGTTCTCAAATGATAGTAGAAGGAAATGCTACTACCGAGAAATTCTATATGACTGTAAACGGAAGCTACTGCAACATTGGTGGAACATTGACAACCACCAATCAAGGAGAAGATGTTTACAACAACTATAGCATAAAGCTAGATAATAGCGCTAAACTGGAAGTGGGTTGTGCCATCAAGAGTGCTGGTATTGTATATATCACCAACCAAGCCTCTATTCAGACACTTTATCTGAAGGCTACCAACTTTAAGCAGGATTCCAATGCTAAATTGATTCTTAAGGATCAGAGTATGGTAGATATCGCTGGTTACTTCAAGAATATGAACAATGGCCAAGGCAGTGCCGACTTAGGAGAAAAGAATGCCGTTGCTGCCATCAAAGCAAACGCATTCTACTACAATGCACCAGATAAACAAGGTGATTGGAATCCAGGTGGAGCCAAGACTGTGGAGTGTAAGATTTTCACTACATCAGGAGATAATGCCCACATCATTATTGATGCCAATGCTATCTATGGCAGTGAGTGGGCAACAACCCCTATCACAGATGATAATACAACAGTAGTTTGGGATGGTGGTAACATCCATTGGAAGAATGATGCTGAAGCCAAGAACTACGTAGTGAAGAAGTCTGAGTGTAATCCAGAGGGTTACAATGATACAGATACACCTGTAACACCAGATCCTACTCCAACTCCGGATCCTACTCCAGACCCAGTTCCGGATCCAAAGCCAAACCCAGATGCGCCGGACACCAACAACAAGCCAAGCTTGGACTTGATTTCGACCATCGACTACGATACTCACGACCACGACATCTCGGCTACTTGCATTCAGCCAATCAACGGTCGCTTGTACATGTCTTACCACACTCGTGGCACAGGTCACGGCGGATGCGTGGAAGTATTCTCTGAGGTGGAGAACAACAAGGTTTCATTGCTCCAGTATCTCTACGATGCACAGCGTGACCTCGACTTCAACCACGTTTTGGCTACCAAGTTGAACGCAGGTCAGCGTATGCTCTACTTGCCAGGAAGCTCTAACAAGAAGGGTGCTATGCTCGCATACATCCCTATCTTGGACAACCACTTGCTCGACACAGAGTCTAAGAGCATCACTACAACTATCGAGGGTAAGGATACCGTCATCTATCAGGCTCCTCTCCAGTTCGTACAGTTGCAGAAGGCCATCAAGGAGAACGCTGGTGCCGACGAGAACTGCGTGGTATATAACGACGAGACCAACCACCTCATCGTAATGACCACCAAGGGCTACAAGGTATATGACGCTACAAACTGGGAGACCATCTACACCATCGACAAGCCAGGCAAGGCTAAGCACGTGGCTATCGGCAACGGCAAGATTGTTACCCTCTTCTTCGACCGTCAGGCTACAAGCTCAGACGAGGAGATTCCTGCAACCATCGAAGTATTCGACCAGAAGAAGGAAGACATGCAGAACCCTGATGCTTCATTCTCTATCAGCACCATCAAACCAAACAACGGTAAGAACGTGGTTCAGGTAAAGGACAACAAGATTTATGTTTGCCGTGGTGCAGCAGGTATCTACTGCTACGATATGCAGGGCAATGAGCAGTGGCACTATCAGATGCCTAAGCCTCTCAACGCAAACAATGACTACAAGGCTTATGCCAACGGTTGCTGGATTGGCGACAAGTACGACTACGTGGCTTACGGTTCTTACGGACTTGTAGTACTCGACAAGAATACTCACGAGCCTATCGCATACCGCAAGACTCCTAAGTCAGCCAACTACGTGGTAGAGTACAACGGCTACATCTATGTGGCTTACGGTCAGAGCCGTCTGCAGGTATTCAAGCTGCAGAACGCCGACTAACCCTTGAGATCGCTATTGCGCAAGCAATAAGAAATGATAATCAACAGACACTGAAGAATGCAGCTGCAACAAGTCTGCGGCTGCATTCTTCGTGTAAAAAAACAAGTAAATCAAAATGAAGCGAGATTTGATACTATATGCCACCACAGCCCTACTGATGAACATCGGTGGACCTACAGCTATGGCACAAGCACAGGGAAAGAAGAAACAATTCTTCAGCCCAAAGATGCTGGTATATGAAAATCTGAAAAACGAAAACGTGCTCAGACACTTCAACAATCGTTTCGCACAACTAGACACCCTACTCAACCGCCCTATCTGGGTGAAGTCGCCAGTGATAGACCTGGGACTCAACAAACAACATACTGCTGACATCAAATCTACGGATTCACTATACTGGTCGAAGACAGCACACGAGCAGTTGGCAGTAAACAGACACAACGGACTGGAGATTACCGGACAGGTATATGCCCGACCTGACGAATATCTCTTCACCGACAAGGACAACGAAGACGCTGTGTCGAGATACAAACTCAAGACACAAGCTGAGCTGGGATGGAACATCCTCAACAGCAAGTTCTACCAGGGCAAGGAAAAGAGAGCAAAAGTAGCTCTCGCCAACGAACTCTCTAGATTGCAAAGCAAGAAGAGACTGACAGCAGACATCTATGAAAAGGCAGCCGAAGAGCTGACCGAACAATATAATTTCTATATCGGAACGGTGATAGCACACCGACTGGACAACCTCGACATCATGAACGAAGCTTACCAGTTTATGCTGGAGAAAGATCGTATCAGCAACGACAAGATGCTGAAGGTGATGAACGAGAAACTGGAGGCAGAATACGACATATCCATCCTATGCGCCGACAGAGACATATCCAACAAGCCCATCTACCGCATGAAGCCAACCCGAGTGATCGTGGATAAAGAAGCACTCTGGAAACATGTGGATGAGGAAAGCCTCGACGCCAGAATCGTGATGGTGAAAGAACAAATCGCCGACAACGACAGCAAGCTGACCAACTACCTGGGCACGGCAAGACTCACACCGTTCGCCAGATGGTCCAGCTACTGGCAAAGCAACAACAAGATGAGCAACAACGTGGATGTGGGCGTGAGATTCACCATCCCACTCTACAACGAGAGCCCACGCAAGCGACAGGCACTCGAAACGGAAAAGGAAATCATCAAGAGCAGCAGAACAGCCGACGTAAACGAAATCAAACAGTCGGTGGATATCCTGCTCAAAAAAATAGAAAACTTGAACCAAGCCATCGCTACCGAGGCATTCCACATAGAGCAGACGAGCAAGTACATCGACATGCGACGTTATGCCTACAAAAACCAAAAGCAAGGGTACAACTACCTGATGCGAATGGACGAATACACCGGACTGCTCGAAAGCATGGAGAGAATGTATAAACTGATGCTAAACCGTGGACTCGCCATCATCAACATCGAGAAGGCAGTGAGCATCTACGACAACAACAGTATATTCAAGGAAATAGAACTATGAATGAGTTTCAATACAACAGTACGCCGCAGGAACAGGCAATGTCGGACTTGCTGAAAACGCAAAGCCACCGACTCGCCCGACAGCAGATTATCTTCGCGCTGATCTTCTTGCTCGTCATCGTCTTGGCGGCATACTATATCGTAACACGTATGATATGGGCCATCTACGATGGATACATCACCATCGACGAGAACCACATCTCGGCCGTGGATGACATCTACATCCTGAAGGTGAACAAGGAGGTGGGAGAAGTGGTACACAAGGGCGACACCCTCTACAGCTACGTGCTGCTGGGAAACATCGTGAACCAGTATGATCCTAACATCCTGCCTTCGGCAGTAAAGGAAACTCACGACATGGAGGTGCAAGCCAAGCTTGCCAGGGAGGAGATACCGGTATTGAGAACCCGACTCGCCGAACTGAAAAAGCAAAAGGCTTCGGAAACATCCGACATCTACTACGGACTCACCGACAACACCAAGCGCAACGCGCTCGATGCCGAGATAGCCGAAGTGGAGGAAGAGCTGAAGAAACAGGCAGCCAAGGTGGAAATCTACGCACAAGCCAAGAACACCACCTACAACTTCATGACCCGCCGAGGCGCTGGAACCAGCAATGCCGCCATGCCTTACTCCAGCAACAATAGCATCTATAGCCAAGGACTGATACACTACTGCTGCGCACCAGCCGACGCCTACATATCGAAAATCAACGTGAGCGACAAGACACTGGTCTTCAAGAGCGACGAGGTGATGTCTATCCAGCATACCGACTTTGCAGCGTGCCACCTAGGTATCATCACCTACGTGCCTAGTGACAAGGTGAAATACATGGAGAGCCCTGACGACGCGGATGTCATCATCAACAACAACTTGGAGCTCAAAGCCAAGCTGCAGATGGTAGGTCTGAGAGTGGAGGAAATCCCGAAGCACTTGCAGAGCAACTTCTCGCACGATGCCAACGCCGTGGTGGCAGTGTTCACCTTCAACCC
>ERZ808240.744-NODE-744-length-41631-cov-4.700621_pt1 | contig 41631 bp, 33 predicted proteins | sample MGYA00521084_ERZ808240 | MGnify/ENA primary metagenome ERZ808240 (study PRJEB31516, sample SAMN03275571) | gut metagenome | biome: mammalia-associated habitat; material: feces | host: Papio cynocephalus | place: Kenya | collected 2012-08-06 ...
GTGGTGATTTTTGTGAATTTACTCTTGACAAAGGTCACTTCATAACAGGTGAGATATATGGATGTGTGGAAGGCAGTATGTGCATTTGTTGCATTGTTAAGAAAAGAACGAAAGGAGCTGCCGGACGATCCAGAACGCAAGAAAGAATTATTTGACCGGATCGAGCATGGACAGGCAGTCCAGATAAATAAAGGTATAAAAGAGATATATAGATTTACAGGAATCAGATAAAAACAGGAGGAGCAGGATAACATGAAGTGCAGAACATGCGGAAATGATTTACAGGGAAATGAATACAACTGTCCGTTTTGCGGAAGCTGTGTGGATTATACACAGGCAGTTGAACAGGCGAAGGCAGGGCGTGAAGAAGGATTTACGTTCTTATATGAGAATACATATCGGAATAAACTCTACATTGCAATGAAGTTATATGAAGAATGAGCAGGATGCAATGGATGTCCTTCAGGATACCTATATAAAGGCATTTGCCAAATTAGATAGTTTGCAGGATGCAAATGCATTTCCGGGATGGATGAGTACGATCGTGGCGAATACTGCGATCAATGCACTTCAAAAGAAAAAGGCAGTCTTATTTTCTGATCTGCGGAATGAAAATGATGAAGGGGATGTCTTTGAATATAATCTGGAAGATGAAAACATGAGCACGCAGCCTGAGATGGCATGTACTTGTGCAGGCAGGAGCCACAGGACAGGCAGCAGGAGGAGTCGCACAGGCAGAAGCCGCAGGATCGGCAGCAGGAGGAGCCACTCAGGCAGGAGCTGCCGGATCGGCTGCTGGTGCATTAGAAGGCGGAAAGGCTATCGCAGCTACGGTTGGAAAACAGGCATTTATAAAAACGGTAACAGGCAAGATCGTGATCGCAGCCGCTTCTGTTGCTCTGGTAGGAGGTGCGGTCGGAGCAGGATTTGCATATAAGCACTCACAGGATAGGAAGAAAGATCAGAATGCGACAACAGAGGCTGCTTCGGAAGCAAATGATGATAATATTACAACAGAAGTAATAACAGAGACAGAGGCAACCACGGAAGTTACAACGGAAGAAACAACAGAGGTAACGACAGAGGCAGCTATTGATGAAAGTCTATATAAAGCAGCATACAAAGAGGTACTTGAATCATATAAGTCACAGATCGACAATTATTTCTGGCAGTATGAATATGATTATTCCACAAAGACTGCAAAAGAGGAACAGACACCAATAGTATTTGCCGATGTTACAGGTGATGGTGTGCCGGAGATGATCCTGGTAAGATCAGAACAGAACGAAGCCACAATTGCACAGATGGATATTTATAGCTTTGACGGAACAAAAGCAAAAAGAATCTTTGGAACGGATATGGAAGAATATGGTGGCTGGGATATGAATGCTGCTTCCGGAACCGGTTATTATCTGTTTACGACCAAGAAGGGAACCTTATATGCATATAGTGGAATCGGAGATGAGGGATATACGGATCAGTATATCAAATTTGCATTAGACGATTCCGGCATGCTTCAGAAAGCAACAACCTGGGCAAGAAAAGAAGGTCCAAATGATGATTATTCTGCGACGGTTGTTTCATGCACCAAGAATGGATCTGAGATATCAGAGGATAAGTATGATACGCAGGTAAAGAAATTACAGAAGAATTTTGATACCCTGTTAATGTATAATGGTCAGGGCAAGGATAAAGCCAAGGAGGTTCTTGGCACTCTGGATGATACTGCCATGACCTATGATGAAGCTATGGAATATCCGGGAAAGATCACGCAGAAAGAAACGGATAAAACAGCGTCTGATAAAAAACAGGAGAAATCTGCCGATAAGAAAGAAGTCTCTGCCGGAAGAATTTATTCTGACGAGTGGAGTAGGCGCATGGGGAGCAAGTATGGATATCAAGCCGGACGGAATCTTCGCAGCTTCTTATTATGACAGCAATTATGAAGGCAGATCAACATCCAGTGGTTCTGGATCATTTAAGAATATTAAACAGGTTGATACGATGATACGATGAAACCTGTATAAATGCAGAAGGCTGTAAAAATTTACGTTGAATTTTACAGCTTTTTTGCATATACTATAAGTGGAAATGAGTAATACATAAAGGAAGGAGTTGAAAGTATATGGCTAACATTTTACCAGTTTCAGATTTGAGAAATTATAATGAAGTTTTGAAAAATTGCCACAAAGGAGAGCCTGTGTATCTGACCAAGAATGGCAGAGGACGTTTTGTGATTATGGATATTGAAGATTATGAACGTGATCGAGCAGAAAAGAAGCTCTTGCTGAAACTTCAGGAAGCGGAAGAAGCGGTAAAGGATGGTGAGGGTTGGCTTAGCCTGGAAGAACTAAAAGAACGAATGGGGGAATGAAATGTTAAAATTGCGGATCAATCCGATTGTTGTATTATAAGTATGCTGTATGGGAAGATTATGTAATCATCTACAAAGTGGGAGATGAATATGTCGAAATATATCGTGTCGTTAATCGTTATCGTGATATTACAAAAATATTTGAATGATAGGAATATTGTATTGAAACAGCCATATATGAATGAGAGTTGATAGAAGCTCTCGTTTATGCATGGCTGTTTCTATAGTTTATCAGGAAAAGTCAGGAAGACTACACACAATAATACTAAAAATATATAAACTTTACATGCTCCAGTGTTTCAAGAAAGGCGATAACACGTTTTAACATATCAGGGGCTTCTTCGGGGAACTGTTCTTCCATGATGGATACCAGATTGAATACCGTGTTGTCGCCATTTATATGAACCCATAAGGTACTGCCATATCGATCAAGTTTGATATGGCTTTTCTTTGGTTTGTGAAAATATTTCTGGGCGATCTTGTGATAAAAACCTGTATGCGGCATCTCGATCACAACAATTCCATCGGGCGACTGTTCCCATGTATAGTTCAGGTTGATACAGGGGATTTTGTCCATGTAGTTTGCAGTATGGGAAAGAGAACCCTTTTTTGTTTTTCCTGTAAAAAATTGGTGGATATTGTTAGAAGTATGGCTCTGTATATTACGTTTTTGCATAAGAGAATAAATCCTTTCCGGGAGAATATATTAAAGTGTGTTATTGGACGAGTGTTTATCCTTCGTTTTATGGATCATGCAGATCATACTGAAAAGCAGGGCAAGGAAGAACAGGCATCCGCCCCATTTTCCCAGATGGAAGCCCATAAGTCCCAGATTGATCCGATCACTCACACCGAATACGGCAAGAATGGCAAGCAGGATTCCAACCAGCCCTTCACCTGCGATCATGCCGGAGGAGAAAAGGATGCCGTTATTGCGGACAGTTTCGCGGGAGACTTCATAAGCAAATCGGCGTTTCTCTATGAAAAGGCGGATCAGACCACCGATCATGATCGGAACTGTCAGGTAAATCGGCAGATACAGTCCAATGGCAAATGGCAGAACCGGGATACCTAAGATCTCGACAACGACAGCAATGCAAATACCGACAATGACAAGTCCCCATGGAAGATTTCCATTCATAACGCCTTCAACGACCATTTTCATAAGGGTTGCCTGTGGAGCAGGAAGCTCGGTTGAACCATATCCCCATGCGGCATTCAGAAGATAGAGAACACCACCGATCGCAAGACCGGATGCGATCGATCCTATCAGTTCACCGATCTGCTGAAGATATGGTGTTGCGCCAACGATATAACCCGTTTTCAGATCCTGCGAGGTGTCTCCTGCCATGGCTGCAATTATACAGATAACAGTGCCGATGCAGATGGCAGATGTCATACCGCGGTAACCTGTTATGCCGGCCTGTTTTAACAGGATCGTTGCAAATAACAGGGTTGCGATTGCCATACCGGACACGGGGTTGTTCGATGAGCCGACGACACCGACCATTCTTGCAGATACGGTTGCAAAGAAAAATCCGAAAATAATGATCAGGATGGATGTGATCGGATTGATCGGAATATCTGGAAATGCACTCAGTCCGAATGCTACGATCAGGATGCCGCCGATCGCATAAGGAAGTGGGATATCTTTGGATGTCCGGGTATTTCCATCTGTATGTCCGAAGCCTTTCAGGGCTTTGGTAAATGTGGATGCGATCAGTGGGAATGATTTTAGCAGGCTAAAGATACCGCCGGCTGCAACTGCGCCTGCACCGATATATCGCACATAATTTCCCCATAACTGATCGACTGACAGTTCATGGATCGGAACAGAGGCAGGGAACAGGATGTTGTTGTCACCAACGAGAACGAGCAAAGGCATGATAACAAACCATCCAAGTACAGCACCGCTCAACAGATACGAGGCAACCTTTGCGCCACAGATATAACCGACACCGACCAGCGCAGGGAGGACGTCCATACCGAAGCCCGATCCTTTATAGGCAGGAATTGTCCATGCGATCTCACTTGGAAACAAATGCAGACCATCAGCAATAAATTTATAGACAGCGGAGATGCCAAGACCGGAAAATACCTGCATGGATTTGTGCCCGCCGGTTTCCCCGGCAAGCAGTACTTCAGCGCAGGCAGTTCCTTCCGGAAATGGAAGTGTACCATGTTCTTCTACGATCAGAGCGGTACGAAGCGGGATCATGAACAGAACGCCGATCAGACCTCCACAGATGGCGACAAATGCGATCATCAGAAAAGATGGAGGCTTTATATCGGGATTCTCATCTGCCCACATGAACAGGGCAGGCAGCGTAAAGATAGCTCCGGCAGCCAGAGATTCTCCGGCAGAACCGATCGTCTGAACCATATTATTTTCCAGAATAGAATCATGGCGCATTATCACGCGTACAATACCCATAGAAAGAACGGCAGCAGGGATTGAAGCCGATACTGTCATGCCGACCCTCAGACCCAGATAGGCATTTGCACCACCGAACACGACCGCCAGGATAATGCCGAGAATCACAGAAGCAGGTGTAAGCTCCGGCATCACCTTATCTGCCGGAATATATGGTTTAAACTGTTTCATAAACAAGCCCTCTTTAACATTTTTATTTTCCTAGTATGCACAGAGTTTGCTGGAAACATACATCTATTTTTGACATCATGGATTGCTGGCTTTAGCAACCGCAACCAAATAGCAGATTGCTTTTTGACATTTAATATGATATTATTGGCATGTATACTAGTATATTTTGCGAGAGGTAATACATTTGAGAAGAGACAGCAGTGAGACAAAGAGAAAAATACTGACCGTATGCGTCCGACTCTTTTTGGAGCAGGGGTATAAAAACACCTCTGTCAGTCAGATTGTTGACGAGGCAGATGTAGCAAGGGGAAGCTATTTGAATTTGTTTCCTGCCAAAGACAAAATTTTGCTGGAATTAGTGGAAACAATGTTTAGCGGTCAATTTGATATGGCAAGAAGCATTGCGGACAGAAATCTGCCGCCGGTATATGCTTATGCGGTCGAAACAGCGATTCAGCTGACTCTGACCGAACTGAACGAGAACCTGCGGGAGATATATATTGAGGCGTATTCTCTGCCGGACACGTCGGAATATATATATCTGCATACCACAGCAGAGCTGAAGCAGATTTTTGGCGCAAATTTTCCTGATGATACCGAGAGCGACTTTTATGAGATGGAAATTGGTACGGCGGGGTTGATGCGCAGCTATATGGCGAGAAAATGTGACATTCATTTTTCACTGGAACGCAAGCTTAGTCGATTTCTGACGGCAGCAATGCGGGTGTATCGGGTGCCGGAGGAGGAGCAGATAAAGACGCTTGCCTTTATTCAGTCACTGGATATCAAAGCAATTGCCACAGAGGTTATGTATAAGCTGTTTGCAATGTTGGAAATGAAGTATGATTTTAAGCTGTCGGGGAACAGCAAAAGGGAGGTAACAAAATGAGAAAACGATTATTGAGTATCATGCTAACTCTTTGCATGGTGTTCTGCTTTGTGCCGACTACGGCATTTGCAGCGGATTCGACAGTTAACAACGAAACGGAACTGAAGGTGGCACTTGAAAATACGGACTGTGCCGAAATCAAGTTAGGGGGAAACATTGAGACCACTGATACACTCGATGTGGAGCGCACTGTGATTCTTGATTTAAACGGATATACTCTGAGCTGCAGTTCGACATACGGGGATATCATTCGGGTACGTAGCAGCGGAAGCCTGACAATAAAGGACAGCGGCGCCGGCGGCAAGATCGACGGGCAGAACAAAAACTGCGGATTTAATGTCAAGGGCGGTACGCTGATCCTGGAGAGCGCCAGTATCGTGAACTGCAAGACCGACGGGGACGGCGGTGCCGTGGATGTTTCCAATACCGGTGTAACGGAAACGCCGATTAAGTATGGCAAGTTCATTATGAACGGCGGTGCCATTGTGAGCTGCAAAGCCGATGATGACGGTGCTGCTGTGGATATTGGCAGCGGATGCACTTTTACATTAAATGGCGGCACCATCAGCGATTGCAGAGCCGAGGATGATGGCGGTGCTGTATTTATTAAGCAGAGAGGTTTCTTTGTGATGAATGGCGGAACAATTGAAAATTGCTCTGCATACAATAATGGCGGTGCAATAAATATATATGAAGACGGCAGTTTCACTATGACCGGTGGTGCAATTAAGGACTGCAAGGTAGACCTGGGCGGTCTTGGCAATGCTGTGTATGGCAAAAACAACACGGCTATCGTCTCCATTTCCGGTGGAACAATCGAAAATTGCGGGGCATCTCCATTGTCTTTTGATATATTCACTGTATCTTTCGACTCCGATGGCGGAACCCCTGTTGCGGAACAGAAGGTACTGAATGCACCTGTTGTCAGACCGGATGACCCTGAAAAAGCAGGATACATCTTTAAGGACTGGTATGTCGGTGAAACACGATTTGATTTTTCCGTATCTGTTAACGAAAATACGACGCTAAAGGCGAAGTGGACGGATGCTGAGAAACCGACAGGCGAAATAAATATTGGCACGAACAAGTGGCGCGAATTGCTTAGCAATATCACGTTTGAATTGTTCTTTAAGGACACGCAGACCATTGCAATTACCGCAAGTGACAATAGCGGCGAAACGGTAACGATCGAATACCTGCTGTCCGAGAAGGCACTGACCGAAGCAGAGCTTACAAACTCGTCCTTCTCGGCGTATACCGCACCATTCGACATTGAACCCGATAACGAATATATTATCTATGTCAGACTGACCGATACAGCGGGCAATACAGGTTACATCTGCTCGGATGGTATTGTGCTTGACGGCACAAGTCCTGTGATTTCCGGCATTGAGAACGGCAAGACCTATTGTGAAACACAGACGGTTACGGTTACTGAGAAGCATGTAAAGACCGTCACCGTAAACGGAACAGCAATCACGCTTGACGAAAACGGTAGTTTTGTCCTCGCTCCGGCAAATGGTAAGCAGAAAATCGTTGTTACAGACAAGGCGGGAAACACAGCCGAAATGACTGCAACGATCAACGATGGGCATACCTATGGTGAATGGACATCGAACGGCGATGGCACGCATACCCGCAGATGTACCGTTGACGGTTGCCAGGCAGGCACACAAACAGAGAATTGCATTGATGCAGATAAAAACCATAAGTGTGATATATGCGATTATATAATCAGCAAGTGTACCGACACAGACAAAGATCACATCTGTGATTACTGTGGTAAGGTGATCAGCAGCCATACCGGCGGCAAGGCGACCTGTAAAGACAAGGCGGTATGTGAAGTCTGCGGAGAAGCCTACGGTGAGCTTGACGCAAACAATCATTCCAACCTCAAGCATGTAGCTGCAAAGACGGCGACAAAGGTCACTGAGGGTAATATTGAATATTGGTACTGCGAAGGCTGCGGTAAATATTATAGCGATGCCGCGGCGACGAAAGAAATTACCAAGGCTGACATCGTAACGGCGAAGCTGTCGGATAATCCGAAATCTCTTCAGACCGGTGACACAAGCAGCCTCGCTTTGTGGATTGTCCTGCTGTTTGTCAGTGGCGGTGCAGCCGTTGGCTTAACAGTTGTAAATGTAAATAGAAAGAAAAAGTTTAACAGATAGTTGAATAGCAATCCCCTGTTCCGTTTTCCGAGCAGGACAAAAGCGTCGTAGAAATACGGCGCTTTTGTCTTTAGCAATGACAGGTCTGCCCAGGGAACATCTATTTGTGTAGAAAGCACAAAACATTTTAAATTTTTTATACCATCAGTACGTTGCCGCTCCAAGGTGCAAAGAATATAATCTAATCATAAAGAAATAGAAAATAATACTTTTTAGTACAGCTTCTGTACTAAAAGGTTTTATATATAATATAAGCCTATAAATTATAAAACAAAAGTTTAATTGAATGGAGGAATTTATTATGTTACCTGTAATCTATGGAGAAAATATGTTTGATAATTTTTTCGGTGAGCACAACCCGCTGTTTGGTAAGAGTAGTAGAAATCTGATGAAAACAGATATTCGTGAGACCGACGATGCAAAGGCTTATCGTCTGGCAGTTGATCTGCCTGGTTTCAAGAAAGATCAGATCAGTCTTGATCTCAAAGATGGTTATTTGACCATCAGTGCTGAAAAAGGATTGGATAAGGATGAGGAAGACAAGAAAGGTCGTATCCTGCGTCAGGAACGTTATGCTGGCTCCTGCTCTCGTAGCTTTTATGTTGGTAATGTAAAGCCAGCAGATGTTAAGGCGAAATATGAATTTGGTGTATTGACCATTTTGGTTCCGAAAGAGGACATTAAAAAGTCTCCTGTCAGCACCGCAATTACGATTGAATAAGTTGTATTGTATTTGTATATATCCAACTAACCAATGCCTGCCACCCGCATAGTGCAGGTGGCAGGTTTTTCATGAGGCAGAGAAAATGGAACAAAATATTTCTTTAACCGATGTAATTGACATGCATGTTCACACAGCACCGGATATATGCCGGCGAACTTATAATGATTTAGAATTAACAACTGTTGCTGTTCGTACCGGAGTGAGAGCTATCGTGATCAAGGGGCATCACTGCTCAACTGTATCTCGTGCAGCACTTTGTAATTTCTATAATCGAAAAAACTTTGACAGCAATTCTTTCGTCATGTATGGCGGGTTGGTTTTAAATTATGAAGTAGGTGGCTTAAATCCAAAGGCAGTACAGACTGCACTTGAAATGGGAGCAAAAATCATTTGGTTGCCAACGGTGGATGCAGAAAATGACTATCGGAAGCACGGCAAATCAGGAGGTATTCGTATGACGGATAACCATGGTATACCCACTATGGAACTTCGCCGTATCTTTTCTCTGATTAAGGAATATGATGCCGTTCTTGCTACCGGTCATATTTCTCCGGAAGAGATACGTTGCGTAGTAGACAGCGCTCGGAACATCGGTGTACAAAAGATCGTGATTACGCATCCGGAATATTGGGTTGTAGATATGAGTCTTGAAAGTCAAAAGGAACTGGTTCTTGATTATGATGTCATTTTAGAACGTTGTTTTATGCAACCCCTGAAAAATGGGCAATGGGTTAGTAATGCATCTCGTAATCTTGAAGCCATTTTCCAAGTTGGTGCAGAAAGTACAATCCTATCTACAGACTGTGGCAATCCTGCAACGCCACCGTGGGACGAATCGATGCGACAGTATCTGCAATTTATGGTGAATCACAATATCAGTCCAGAAGACCTACGCAGTATGACGAAAACAACGCCGGCTTGGCTCTTGGGGCTTGCAGATATACTAGAATAAAAAAGACACATTCCTTTCTTTGCTCAGATTTTATAAGCAAGGAAATGTGTTTTTTTTTATAGGAAAATTCGTCCTACTATACGTTATTTTCATTTTTAAAAAAATTATTTTAAATGTTTAGAATTTAACTTCTTTAATATCAGCGTTGCCTGATCACTTATATTTTTAAATGCGCTGTCTGGTTTTCCAAGAAAATATCCCTGCCCATAATGAACGCCTAAGCTGTGTAGGCATTTGAGCTCCTCGGCTGTTTCTATTCCTTCTGCAATCAAGATTGTTCCTGTCGCGTTGCAGTAATGCAACAAAAGTTCCATCATAATCTTTTTCTTTTTTTGTTTTTGTATATTCCTGACCAGTTCTATATCTGCTTTTAAATAGTCTGGCGATGTATTTACTACCCGGTTCAGTCCGGAATATCCTGCTCCGACATCGTCCAGTGCTATTTCATATTCCTGATCTGCATAATGTTTCATAATTTGTTGCAAAATTTGATAATTTTCTATATCCGATCGTTCGGTAATCTCAAATACAATGTCACGGAGTAAAACTCCGGCTTTTGCAGCTTTACGATTTGTAAATCCTTGTATAAAGGACTTGTCCTGAAAAATATTACCATCTACATTAAGAAACAATTTTAGTTTTTCCGGTTTATTCGCTGCTGCCATTAATGCTTTGTTTCTGCATAATTTCTCTAACTCCCAAACGCAGCCCTCCTTTTCGGCAATCACAAACAACTCAGAAATCATAATTGTTGTATTTATATCAGCAATGCGACTAAGAGCCTCATATCCTGCTATATTTCCGGTCTGTAAGTTCACAATTGGTTGAAATACTGGGTATATAGCTTTCCTTTCAAGTATTTTGTATAATTCATCTGCTTTATTTACTTTCATTCTCTCTTCCCCTGTTATTTTTGAAGATTTTGAAGACATTTATCTAGTGGTTTCAGTTCAGCAAATGCTTTCTCAAAACAAACAATTTTTTGCGTAAACGACGGCAGAAAGTAAATAAATCTTTCTGTCGTCATCTTTTCTTTTTTCATATCAGTGCTTTTGCCGTAGAAGTTTTAGAATCATGACAAAACATGCTCCTGCAGACAAAAACATAATAGTAGCCCAGAATCCGAGCATACTATTGTCACCCGTTTTCGGCACATTTGTCTGTCCTTCCGTAGGCACAGTTGTGTCTGCAGAAGAATCAGAGGAATTTTTTGAAGTGTGGTTTGATTCCTCAGTCTGATTATTCGGTTCAGTTGTCGGTTCAGTTGTCGGTTCAGTCGTCGGTTCAGTTGTCGGTTCAGTCGTCGGTTCAGTTGTCGGTTCAGTCGTCGGTTCATTGCCTGAATCTGGTTTCTCAGATGCTGAATAGCTGCAATTAATGGCACCAATCGTAAGTGCACCACTAGCTACGCCATCGCAAAAGCGGTATATAGGACGTTGTCCGTTTACAGTATACTCGGCACTTGAAATTGCAAATCCTTCGTTGTTAGCAGTAGTATCTACACCAGAAGCAGGTAAAACATGAATAATTTCCAAATTTGACGAACCATTCAATGTAATCTGTGCCATGCGATTACCATAGCCATCATCTGTCGCTACCCAAAGTTTCTTTTCATAGGTGTCATAGTCTAATGCCATTGCACCGCCTAGCTTAGAGTCAATATCCGCAATCTGCACAACAGTCTCATTTTCATTCAGAATATAGGCATATACGTGACCATTATCCTCTAACGCCACAAAGAAAATGCCACCGGCAACTGCATTGGGATAATTCGCTGCATCAAATGCACTACCGGTATTCTGATCGATCAATTTGCCATTTACATCAGCTGCTGCGACCCATTCCACAGCTTCAATGCCCATGTTGGCAGAAACCTGCGGAAGTGTTGCGGTCAAATCCCATTGTTTCTGTGCAACAAGACGTGTACCGCTCTCATTTGGATTGACCATCAAAATCGTATCATAGTTCACACCCTTAGCACTGTTATCACGCTCGGAAGCAAGGTAAATCATACCGTTGCCATCCACCGTGATTCCCTCTGCATCAGGTCCTTTTGCTTTTTCATTGTTAGCATCTTTTCGGAAGCAGACACGCTTGCCCTGTTCAAAGCCACTAGCAAAGGTCAGCTTTCCATCCTTGGTCACATCCATAACCCAGAAGGTCGCAGTTCCATTGTCTACTGCGTAGAGCTTACCATCGGCAAAATCCAGACCGGAAGAATCCTCCAGAAAGGTAGAAGTAGTATCAAATATATGTACTTCATTGCTGCCAGGCCATGTAATAACATCCGGTATATCAGAAAAAATGTTTGCAGCACCGGGAGTAGCTTTCAGTGTATTTTGATATTTGTTACCATTGACATCTGGATACAGCCCCCAACTTGGGTTCGTATGACTTCCGACTGGCCAAGTTGTTGTGGCAATTTGTTCCCCATCCTCAAACAAGCGGACAGAATCTCCCTTACCTAGGCCAAATGTAAAGCCCTTTGCACCGCTGTCATCCTGATAGATCACAAAAAAACCGTTTGCTGGAATCGTTGTTCCATCTGGAATGGTATAAGGATTTTTATCTTGATTATCTTTTAGTACAAGACCAGAAATATCCAATACTTCAGCTGTAGGATTAGCTAACTCTATCCAGTCCGAACCACCGCCGGAATCATTTGACTGTACTTCATTAATAACCACAGGGTTGACAATCTTATTCTTCTTGCCTTTGGTAGCTGTAGCAAAATCCTGAAATACACCGGTACCATCCGGTATACGTGCATATACACCATTTGCATGTGATGACCATTCATATTCAGTGATGAGAATGCCACTTGCATCGTAAATCGCGGCCTTATCCTGCTTGCCCAAACCAAAGGTAAAATCCTTGTTCTGGTCAAATACATAGAGTGCACCGGCTTTCAATATTGTTCCATCCGGCAATGGCGTAGTATCCACTTTATGTCCCACGGGATCATTATCCAACAGATACCATCCGGAAATGTCCACAGACTGTGTTCCGACGTTTATAATCTCTACCCAGTCTGTCGCATCACCGTCGGACTCCACCTCGTTGATCACTATAGATGGAGCATAATATTTATTAGCTGACCCCTTTGTTTCTTTTGTCAGGCGAAATACACCGGTGCCGTCAGGATAACGTCCATAGGATGCCTTTGCTGGATCACCATCATAGGAAGCATGCTCCGTCCAACTATACTCATCCAGCAAATTACCATCTTTATCGTATAATCGGATGGTATCACCGGAACCGATGCCGATGGCTTCTTCAAATATACCTTCTACAAAGGTTTTTGTCTGATCATCATAAATCGATCCGCTGCTTTTGGCATCCACCACCAGCAGCTCTTCCGCGGCAATCGTACTTCCGTCTGGGAAACGCCAACGATGATCGTCTGAATTATCTCGCAGCTCGAAACCGGAAAGATCCAACGATTTTTTTCCGGTATTCATTAATTCCACCCAGTCATCAGGGCTGGAGTTAATCTCGTTAAGCACCAGCTCCGGCTTTGCGGAAGACTCAGGCTGTGAAGGGTTAGTCACGGCAGGTGATGCATTGACCATGCCCTTGGTGGCCTCTGTGTCGGCAAAGCTGCCATCGGCCTGCCTAGACCATGTGCCAGCTGCAACGCCGGTATAAGCATAGCTATCGACCTGGATTCCATTTGCATCATACAGGATAGCAGTATCTGCCTTTCCTAATCCAAAGTCAAAATTCACTGTTTCTTCAAAAATCAAATATGCGCCGGGCTTCAGAATGGTTCCTTTTGTTAGTGGGGTTATTTTTCCCTCTGTTTTTCGTTCTGTGCCTTTATCATCGGTCAGATACCAACCGGAAATATCTATCGGCTCTGAGCTGATATTTGTAATTTCCACCCAGTCGTTCCCTTTATTTGGAGCATCTGATTCCACTTCATTAATCACGATGGATGGTTGCTGATTCTGTGATTCTGATACAGTATCTGCTGCAAGAGCCTGTGAAGGCACCAGCATGGTTGCTGCCAGAAACACGCATAGAGTTTTTGCTGTTTGTTTCATAGTCGTCCTCCTGCGAATTATTTGAAATATCCAATATTCCTATTGTATATCTTATATTAGGTAGAGGACGTAAAATTCACAATCAATTATATGTAAAATATAGGTGAATAACCGGATTCTCTTCCTTATATAAATAAACCCGGCTTTCGTGTTTCCCCGCTTTATTTTGCTTCTTTACATGTTCTGATCTTAATTATACACATTCTGATAATAATGATAAATGTCATCCCGATATGACATCACTGTTACCTTTGTCCCATATAAATATCTGTGTAGTATTATCGTGACTTTTCTGCACCTTTCTTATTCTCCGTCTGCAGCCGTTTTTCCAATGCCGACTGTTTCGCAAGAATGGCATTCATCTTATCATACAAATCCTCGATCATGATTTCGGTTTTCAAGTTTACTTTATAATCATTTTCAGCTCTGCGGCGATCCTTTTCCTCCTGTCGGTTCTGACTCATCATAATAAGTGGAGCCTGAATTGCCGCAACACAAGAAAGAACCAAATTCAGTAGGATAAATGGGTACGGATCAAAAGCTCGGGATGCCAAAACAACATTGACAACCATCCAAAGAATCAGCACACCGGTAAAAGAAAAAATAAATGCCCAGCTGCCTGCAAATTTTGCAATGGCATCGGCCGCACGTTGCCCCAGCGTATACTTTTCCTTTCCGCTTTCAGGACTGACTGAAATTTTGCTGTCTGCCAACAGATTCAACACTTCCTCATCTGTCATATCGCGACGGATATCCTTTAGTACTTCTTTTAACAGTTTTCTATTTTCTTTCATAATAGATTTTCCTTCTTTCATTTTTATTTATATTTTGCAAAAAGAAATCAGGGCCTTTTTCCTCGAATAAGAGCAGTGAAACACCAAGCAAAAGATCGGCATGTATGGCGGGCTCATCCAGTGGAATTCCAAAATCCTCCTGTATTCTGCGTATCCGATAAAGCACTGTATTACGATGAGTAAAAAGGGCATCGCAGGTTTTCTTCAGCGAACGGCAGCAATTCAAATAATAATAAAGTGTTTCGCAATACTGTGTGTTTTTTTCCCGGTCATGTATAGCCAATATCTGTATCTCTTTTATGATCAGATCTCTACGTCCCTCTATATTTTTTAGTAAAAGCGGCATACGTAGCTGTGCGATCGTGCAAACATTCCCACTATGAAAACGATGATCCAACATCAACTCCAATGCTTCATGAGCCGTCTGGTATAAAGCCGGCAGTTCAAACAGGTCACCAAGTCCGTCTGACATCACTACCCTTAACTGAAACTCCTCTGCCAATGCAGAAAAGCTATTAAAATCTTCTTTCTCATGTAAAAACAGAAACACATCTCCTTTATAAAGAAAAGAATGTGACTGCGGAAATTTTGCATTAAGTTCATCTTTCAAATGTCTCTTGCCAAAATATTGGCTATGATAAGCGGTTAGATTAATCAGCGCAAATCCTGTTGGATGAAAATCCATAAGGTAAGTACCGGAAGCCTGTAAGCGGAAATAAGGTTCCGAAGAAAAGCCCCCATCTAAAAGATGCATTAAAATATCCTCTGCAGTTTCAAATGGTCTGTCATGCCGACTCATTTCGATAAATGCCTGCTTCGACAAAACCTGTTCAACTGTATTCCATGTTTCTTGTGGAATTTTGGATAAATGTCCATCTGTATCTATACAGATAAGGTAGCCAAGTCGGACACCGGAACTGACGAGGGGGACAAAACGGCGACGATAAACGCTGCCATCCAGCTTTATATAATTATCTGCCCCTTTAGACAATGACTCACTCTGACTAATGATTGCTCCTGCTTCATAGGTGATTTGTCCCTGTCGAACTGCTTCCTGAAAAAGCGGATCGGTAAAGCCGAATGGCCGGTGGTGTGCCGCAACATGAAAGGTATCGTCCAGTATCAGAAGCGGGCATTCTAACAGTGCACCGGCATCAGCCACCAAAGTCTTCAAATCATCATGTGCAAAAAACTCTGCCAAAAATACATCTGTACTGTAATTATTCAATTTTTCATCTCCCATGTTCTCCTCCCTTTTGTTTGTGCATAACGCACAAGTGTTATTTTCTTTATTATACTTCCGGTTTATTGTAGATTCAAGTATTAAAGCTTATACTATATATAGATATTTATAAACTGAAGATATAAATAATAATTTCAAAATCTATGAAAATTCTAAACAATATCAGCGGTATATTTTTGATTGCAGTATGTATCTATTGCTTATAATCATGCACACGGATTCGTTCTTCTTTTTTTATCTTCCGCATAGATTTCATAAAAACTTGCAAAAGTCATATCCGGTTTTACTTCATGCTTCAACATCTGTTCAGGTTTCCGCATCTGAACTTTCCATTTTGTAGGAAGGCCTCGTTTGGAAGTTTGTTTGGTTCTTACTGTCCCATCGGTATAACATAGACCGCTCGCCACCGGCAAGACACACCGAACGGCTGTCATAAACGTTGCGATAAAGCCATCGACTTGCAACGTTCGGTATCAATGTTGTTGAGAGAAAAAAGGATCTATGCTACAATGGTGGCGTGAATTTTGAACGGATAGAAAGGCAACACTATGTATAAATACTATTTATTTGACCTGGACGGCACATTAAGCCAGTCCGAGCCTGGCATTCTCAACTGCATCCGCTATGCGCTGGATGCTGCCGGATTGCCGGAGCCGCCGAAGCCTGTGTTAAAGACATTTATCGGACCATCGCTGTATGATTCATTTACATCCAAATGCCATGTTGACCATGATCAGGCGCTCTGGCTGGTGGACAAATACAGAGAACGCTATAACGTGATCGGTTTGTATGAGACCTCCATCTATGATGGAATCCCGGAGACACTCAAAGCCTTAAAAGAAAGAGGTGCGAAGATCGGGGTTGCGACATCCAAGCCTACAGCACCGACGGAAAAGATACTTGAGAAATTCGACCTTGCAAAGTATTTTGATGTTGTGATCGGAAGCAATCCGGATGGAACCGGTTCAGACAAACAGGTTCTGATCGCTGAATGTCTGAAACGATTAAAAGAGTCCGATGCGGAAGGTGTTAATATGTCACAGACTGACAGAGAAGAATCCGTTATGATGGACGATTCTGTATCGGAAGTTAGGGTACAGACTCATGAAAATGATGCAGTGATGATCGGTGACCGGATGTTTGATATCAATGGTGGACATGCCTGCGGAATTGATACGGTTGGTGTTCTGTATGGATATGGAAATCGTGAAGAATTTGAAAAAGCCGGAGCAGAATATATCATCAGCCGCCCGGAGGAGCTTTTGACATTATAAGGAAGATCAGACAGAAGCCCTTAATGGGTATTCATAAGGGTATTAAGGGTATATAGAAGGCAAATGCAGCCATATACCATAAAAGAGGAGAAAGAAAACATGAGAAAATTATTAACGCTTGAGGATATCCATGAGCGTGAGAAAACAATGGTGTTCATGTTTCATGATCTGTGTGAGAAGCACGGGCTGCGGTATTATCTGTGCGGCGGCACACTGCTTGGAGCAGTCAGACATCAGGATTTTATTCCATGGGATGATGATATCGACATTCTGATGCCGCGGCCGGATTATGAGAAATTACAGGAAGTGATCAAAGAGCAGCCGTTTCTGCCGGAGCATAAGTTCCTGTCGGCAAGCCTTGGAAATCTGGATGAGCCATATACGAAGCTTGCAGATACGAGGACAAGACTGGACAAATATTATACGAAAGACAAGTACGATATCTATTTATGGATGGATATTTTCCCGATGGACGGCCTGCCGGATGATGATGTCGAGATTGAACGGATCTATAAAAAGGCACACTGGTATCGCAGGATCATCCAATATCTGAAGATGAAGACCGGACGGGGCGGCAATCTGGTCAAGAAGATCGTGAAGCCGATCCTGAAACCATTTGCATATCTGATCTGGGGCAAGAAGCGGACGGTGAAGAAGCTGATCCGGTTATGTACACAATATGATTTTGAATCATGCAAATATGTTGGCGGCATTGCCTGTGGCTACGGTCCGCAGGAGAAGATGCCAAGGGAAGAATATGTAAAACCGATGAAGGTGACATTTGGGGGCAGAGAGCTGATCGCACCGGGCTGCACGGACTACTACCTGACATCCCTTTACGGCGACTATATGAAGCTTCCACCGGAAGAAGAACGGAAAGCTCACATTATCAAAATGTATCAGGTAGAGTAAGTATACAGATATATGTATAAGGAACAGAGTAACTTGTGGACAACATGGATATTACAAGTGTTTCCTATATCAAGATGAGAATAAATAAAATTCATTCAGGAGGAAATGAAAATGAAAGATAAGATTTTAGAAGAAGATCTGTTATACATTGCAAATGCAGGTGGAGATTATGAGAAATTATATGGCAAATCCATTCTCATCACAGGAGCAACCGGCCTGGTTGGTTCCCAGATCGTAAAGGCACTTCTTAAGATGAACGAAGTAAAGAATGCCAATATCACGATCTATGCATTTGTCAGAAATGCAGAAAAAGCAGACAAGATATATGATGAATTTGCAAAGGATAAGCTGGTCTATGTGATCGGTGATGTTGGAAATCCGGTTACCGATGAGACTGTAACTCTGTCGAATGGCAAGAAGATCTCAGAAGTACAGATCAATTACATCATCCATGCAGCAAGCCCTACAGCATCCAAATTCTTCGTGGACTATCCTGTAGAGACAATCATGACTGCAGTAAATGGTACAAAGAATATGTTAGACCTTGGTAAAGAAAAGCAGTCCGAGGGTGTTGTATATATTTCTTCGATGGAAGCATTTGGCGCACCGGATCCTGAAAAGCCATATGTTAAGGAAGACGATCTGGGATACATCGACATCCACAATCCAAGAAGCTGTTATCCGGAAGGCAAACGTCTCTGTGAGTGTATGTGTTCTTCTTATGCAAGTGAGTATAAGCTGCCGGTTCGTATCGCAAGACTGTCACAGACATTTGGCGCGGGCATCAGCTATGAGGAGAATCGTGTATTTGCACAGTTTGCAAAGGCGGCTATGAATAAGACAGATATCGTTCTGCATACAGCCGGAAAATCCGTTGGTAACTACTGCTATACCAGAGATGCCGTTATGGGTATCCTGCTCCTTCTTGTAAAGGGAAATAACGGTGAAGCCTATACCGTAGCACATCCGGATGCACATATTACGATCGGTGATATGGCGAAGATGGTTGCAGAAAAGCTGGCGAATAATGAGATCAAGGTCGTATTTGACATACCGGAAAGTGCCATGACATTCGGCTATGCACCGGATGTAAATATGCGTTTGAATTCAGATAAACTTCAGGCACTTGGCTGGAAGCCGATGATCGGTCTGGAGGAAATGTATACCCGTATGATAAAGAGTATGGAATATACAAGGTAGATTTATCTGGGATAAAGAAAACAGGAGGATATAGAGGTTGGTAAACAGGATCGTAGTCGGAGCGGACAGCTTCAGTATACTGGAAAATTTGATGAGCAGGGGATGTTTCTTTTGATGGAAGAGGGCGATATCCTTTCAGATGAGGATTTTGCGCGTATCGTGACCTTTGCTGATGCCCACAGAAACGGAGATATCTTTCTGTTGCCGAAGAAATACGGACCGAGCAGGAACAGCAGGAAAGGAATCATGTATGCGCCATTTTCCGCATACCGCGAGAAGGGCAGGCATGCGCCTTGGCTTGCCCAGAAACTGGACAGAGAGCAGGAATTTTATGGTGTCTATGAGCGTCTTACAAATGGTGTGATCTCTACGGAGATTTTAAGGTTTCTGCATGGATTTACACCATTTGGTATGATATTTAAAGGAAGTCTGTTAAATCAGATGATGAAGATTGCAGATTCCGGAATACAGGAGAAGCCTGCGATGAAGCAGGGAACAAATGTGACGTTCGGAAGTCCTGCTCGTACACTGGAGGATGTTCTGGTAAAAGGTTCGGTTTCAGTATTAAAATGGCTGCTAGCCGTTCAGGCAAGAGCCTGTCTGGATGGAAAATTGTATTATATCGACGGTGTTGACTATATTTTGAAAAATAGTTTTGAAGGAGATAAGACCTTTTTTGAGGGAATCTATGACCGAGCATGGTATGAGGATACGGTTGACCTTCTGATCGAATGGTTAAAGGAGATGTCCATTCATCAGGAGACCCTGCAGATGCTTGTTATGCAGCATGCATTGTTCATTGTAAAATATATGATCCAGGCAAATCTTGATAACCTGAATAAGCATTTATTTGAAGACACCGACGGAGAGGCTTTTTTATGGAAGCTCGGAGAAGTGCTTTCTTATATCGATGATTCGATCATTTGCGAGAATCAGGGATACCATGTGGACATGAAGAACGAAGACTGTCTGGTATGGGTATTGCTGATCTTAAAATATAAGGATACCAGTCTGGAATTTGATTTTGCAGATGGCTGCTACAGCTATAATGATATCCAGATCGGAGAGCTTACAAAGCCAACGGCGGATATTCAGTTTATGGATAATAAAGATATGGAAGATCACACAGAGCTTACGATCGAAGGACGGTTATCGCCTATCCTTTTGATGAATGGGGCAGAGTTTGGTGTTCTTGTCGGTGACCGGTTCTATCCGGCAGAATACAATGAGCGGTATGCGCATACGAAAGCATTTGGTATGTCGATCTTCAAGCTTCGGGCATTTACGATCCGGGTGGATCTTCCATATGGACAGGAAACGGAACTGGCTTATGTGACAAGAGTCCGGGCAGATGTCTTTGAAAATGGTGAAACGATGGGAATGGCTGTAGAGGATCTTCCGGTCACGCTGGAATTCGATTCCCATTTCAGCCGCCTGTGTGACCGTTTTGCTCACAGCTATTGGAAGATCAACAAGAAGCTGTATATGTATAAAACTGAAGTAAATATAATGAAGGTTGATCCGGTGATGCGTGGGAAGATCGCAGGAAGAGAGCTGGCATTGTGGCGTGATATGTTTGCGACCAGACAGAAGAAGATTATTAAATTTATCATTGTCCGGGCATTCTTAAAGGCGAAGCCGGTCTTAAAGCACCGCCCGATCTGGCTCTTTTTCGATAAGATTTATAAGGCGGGGGATTCCGCAGAATACATGTACAAATATGCAAGAAGCAAGAAAGATGGCATTAAATGCTATTATCTGGCAGATGGCGCATCGGAAGATTACGCACGTCTGGAACGCGAAGGAATGAAGCCGGTCAAACGGAGAAGCATCAAGCACCGATATGCATTTTTATATGCGGATATGGTGATCGTGTCAAACTCTACTGTCTATGCATTTAATGATTTTGGTACGATCAATTCAGCATTGATCCGTGATCTGATGAACTTCCATGTAGCCTGTGTTCAACATGGAATGTCGATCCAGAAGATAGCAGTCGCACAGAACCGGTTGAGAGATAATACACGGTTGTACTTCTGTGCGTCCAAATATGAGATTGAGAATCTGTCGAAGCCGATCTATGGTTATGAGGGCTATGATGCGTTGAAGCTGACCGGAGTTCCACGTTATGATGGGCTTATAAATGAAGATAAGCGTCAGATCCTGTTATCCCCGACCTGGCGGATGCAGGCAGCAGTTCCGGTTACAAAGAATGAGGGCGTGAGCCGTGACTACAATCCACTCTTTAAGGAGACAACCTACTATCAGGTATATAACAGTCTCATTAATGATGAGCGTCTGATCGAGGCGGCAAAGAAATATAATTATAAGATCGTCTATGTACTGCATCCGATCGTCAGTCCGCAGATCGATGATTTTGATAAGAATCCTTCGGTAGAGATCATTCCGGCGGTTGCCGTTCACGGACATTCCGGTGTCAATTATGAGAAGGTGTTCCGGGAATCCAGTCTGATGGTTTCGGATTTCTCCGGTGTTCAGTTCGATTTTGCTTATATGCGCAAGCCGGTGGTCTACCTGCACCATCACGATATACCGAAGCATTATGAGGAAGGAACCTTCCATTATGATACGATGGGATTTGGCGAGATCTGCGGGGACAACGATGAACTGATCGATGTTATGATCTCCTATATGCAGAATAACTGCGAGATGAAACCGGAATACCGCAGACGTGCCGATGATTTCTTCCAGTTTGCCGACCATGACAACTGTAAACGAATTTACGATGTCATGATCGACTACCAGAAGACAAAGATTCATTAAGAAATAGCTTTTTCTACAGCATCAACTATGATCTCCAGGGTTTTTAACCGGGCATATTTTTTATCGACTGATTCGATGATATGCCATGGAGCATAGGTGGTGCTTGTTTTTTGCAGCATTTCATTGACGGCTGTTTCGTATTGATCCCATTTTTCACGATTCCGCCAGTCTTCATCCGTGATCTTCCACTGTTTATCCGGCGTATTCTGTCGCAGGGTGAATCGTTCAAGCTGGGTATCTTTGTCAATCTGTATCCAGAACTTGATGATCACAGCCCCCCAGTCATACAGTTCTTTTTCAAATTCGTTAATTTCGTTGTAAGCACGTTTCCAGTCATTTTCACTGCAGAATCCTTCGATCCGTTCTACCATGACTCTTCCATACCAGGTTCGGTCGAAGATAGCTACATGACCGGAGCGTGGAAGCCTGGTGAAGAAACGCCAGAGGAAATGTCTGGATTTCTCATACGGAAGCGGACTTGCAATCGGGAATACTTCATAACCGCGGGGATCTAATGCTTCCGTTACACGCTTGATATTGCCGCCTTTTCCGGCTGCATCCCATCCTTCGTATGCGATGATGACAGGAATCTTTTTGTGGTAAATGGTATTGTGCAGCTCTCGAAGTCTTCCCTGTAATTCTTTCAGACGTCTGGAATATTCTTCGTCAGTTACCGTCTTGTCCCGTAAAGAGATATCCGACAGCTTCGGCATATCCATAAGAGGAAATACATTCTGTGGGATTGGAACTGCCAGTGCGTGATTCTGCAGGGCAATATCGATTCCCTCTGTCAGGATTTCCAGCACCTGAAGCTCTGCCCATTTCTTAGAGCTGCCATCGATGATATACCATGGTGCGCGGGAAGAATCGGTAGCATCTAAGAATTTGTCAAAAATGTCCAGATATTTTTCATAATGTTTATTCTGTGCAAGATCGGTATCGGTTACTCTCCATTTGGTTGCAGGATCATCAGCAAGCGTCTGGATTCTTTTTTTCTGCTCTTTTTTCGAGATATTCAGAAAGAATTTGACTACCAGATAGCCATTATCGGTTAACTGACGTTCAAATCTTCGTACGTTTGCGATCCGAAGTTCATAGTCTTTTTTTGATAATTCTTTGTGTGCGTACTCACGTGTAAGCTGATCCATCCAGCCGGAGTCCATAAAGACGAAATTGCCGGCTTCCGGTATTTCTTTTACGAACCTCCAGAGAAATGGTTTTCGCCTGTCTTCTTCTCTGACCTTTTCCAGTGATGCGACACGGTAAAAACGTGGATCAATATTATTGATGATCCGTCCGATCAGACTGCCTTTGCCGGAAGTGCCCCAGCCTTCTGCCAGAACAATGACCGGAAGCTTATGCTCCCGGACAGCAAGCGCCTGTGCCGCCAGTTTCTCCTGCAAGACCTTTAACTGTGCCTTCATTTCCTCATCTGATGGTTTTTCTTTCATAATTCGATTATTCAACATACATAACACCCCCTGTGTAATGATCTGCTATGATGGGGATACCTTTAACATTACCAATCAGGGGACGCTTCCGCTCGTTTCCCCGCTGTGTAACTTCGAACTAACCTCGGTAAACCTCGCTAAGGTCTCAGTTAGCCCTGCAACGGTACTAAGATGCCGCTAATGCGCCATCTAAGGATCGGCGACCTCAAATGCCCCTGTATTGGTAAGTTAAGGTATCCCCATCATATTCACATTATGATTATATTAAATAGTTATTTTTATTATTTTCCAGTTATATCATAAAGTCAATGGACAAAATGCTTAAATTATCTAAAGGACACGCATATAAAAAAATTTTTTATTGTGTTAACAAATTCTATTGTCATGTTGACTGTTATATTGTAAAATGTACATGAGGTTAGGGTTGGATTCTTGTAGAGTTTATTTTGTGCTGAATTTTGAAATTATATTGAATGGAAGCGTTCTTTTTTTTCAGAAAGAATGCACATAGAAATGATACAGGAGGGACACAGACTATGACATCAGGTGAAGAATTATTAGAATTAAGAAAGTCTACAGGAATGAACAGACGCGAATTCGCTGAGTATTTCGAGATACCGTATAGAACTGTACAGGACTGGGAACTTGGAAATAGAAGAATGCCATACTATCTTCTTCGTCTTATGGTTTACAAAGTAGACAAAGAAAACCTTGTAAAACAGGATTAATTCAGGTAATTATTTTTAAACAGATGATGGGCGAACAGGTATTAAAAAATCACGGGCATGTTATGTGTCCGTGATTTTTTAAGAAAAACAGAAAATAAAGCACACGAAACAGGGAGTTAAAACAGTGGCAAAGCAGTACGTGATGATCAATGACATAATCGAAGAACATAATGCGAGAATGTATAATTTAAGAAAATACTACCCGTTTTTTGTGTTATCAGAAGCTGCATTTACACAGTACAAGGATGGACGATATAACAGCCTGGATATGGGTTATATCACCATGGCAGTACTGCGTTTTTTTATTGAGGAAAATAACTTCAACGAAAGGGAGATCACATATCCCCAGTGTGAAGCATTTATAAAAGAACTGCTGATCCGTGATTTTGATATTGAGATCAGGGAAGAGGATATGGAAGACCTGATCTTATATATATTTGATAAGATCAGAAATGATGGAAAAGCATTTGAATTCACGTTTTATGATCCGGGTAAAAAGCAGAAGAAGACCGGACGTGTCAGGCTGATCGACAGCCGGGTTGCGGATGGAAAAGTGCTGTATTATATAACGGCAGATGGAATCGAGTTCTATCTCGATACCAAGGAGATCAAGGACGAGAGCAAGATCAATGTAGAACAGGTTCTGCTTGAGAAGATGATCACCGGAGAGAATTTCAAGGGTGGTATCGAGGTTGTCAAACGAATCAACAGCGAAGTGAACCGGCTTGTAAGGGAAAAAGACGATATTGTAGATCTGCTTTCTTACGATGTATTTGCAGGGGCAGAAGCTTATGAGAAATACATGAAGACCGTTGGCAAATGGTTTTCCGAGGAACAGAAATTATTTGCGAAGAACAAAGCGCTGGTTGATAAGGCAGTTGCAAAGGCGAATTTTGACCATCTGACAAAAGGCTCTGCGCTGTTAGATGAGATCAGCCAGTTGGAGCTGGAATTGAAGAAGACTATATTAAAGCATGGAAATCTGATCAACAGCACCATGGAATTACAGAATATATCGGACAATATCATTCAGAAGGCAAAGTTAAAACGTCTGCGTCCGGTATTTGATTTTGAAAAGGAATTACAGAAGATGATCAGGGAGGACCGACCGGATAAGATGGGGCTGATCCTTGCTCCTTTATTTGCACCGGCGATCACGAAGTCATTCTCGATGACATCGATCGACAATCTGCTCACCCTCAAATCCGAGGAAGAGGCGAAGATGGTGACAGCAAAGAAAGAAGATGTAAATGCAAACTTCCGCTACGAGGATGAGATCGAGGAGGAACGTTCCGGCAGAAACTATGGCAAGTTATTCTTTGAACTGATGGATGTACTTGCCCGCTGGAAGAAGCTTACGCTGAAAGAATTCAACGGATTCCTTGAGATACGGTTTGGAAAAGAAATCTATGAGAATGCCGATTATTATGCATTCCTTACCCATCTGGCACAGAAGAAGAAATACAATATCAGCCAGATGTTAAAGAAGCAGGATACCATGCTTGAAAAGCTGGTAGTTGACAGCATCCGCGAATATCAGAAGGTGCGGGACAGCATCGGGGAGCAGCAGATACCACAGGCTACAGCCGACAGCATTTCGACCGTAAGCGTACCGGATATTTATTCGGAAGATGCTTATGCCCCGGATATCTCATTTGAGCCATACAAAGATATGCACTTTACGCTGACCTTTGACAGCACTGAAGAGATTCCGGTTGGAGCGGATATGTATGTAACGAACATAATATTTGAATTACAATAAGTGATATTAAGACACAGAAATAGTGTTTTTAATGCTTGAATATATTGATTTGTTCCCTGATTGGCAAAGTCAATATATTCAAGCATAACATAGAGTAATATTTTGACTCAATATCATACAACAAAAATACATGTGAGGAAAAAAGATGGACAGCAGAAATTTGGATAAGGCGATCGAGATCTACGCCAGGCTGATACAGGGCGAAACGATCGCGAAAGCAAGCAGAGAAAATGGTGCTCTGTACGAAGACTATTATGGAAATGCGGAGGTCTATGAGATCGTAGGCAATCTGTTAAAGAAACTGAATCTGAGTATTTACGAATACAATGATGCACTTTATATCACGCCCGGCGAAGGCAACCGGGTATTTGGTTATACAAATGACGATATGAAGCGCATACTTGGACTGCGTCTGAATAAAGAACTGTTCCTGTGCTATTTCCTCATGTATGTGATCCTGCTGTATTTTTATAAAGATTCCGGAAGCTATCAGTTTCGGGAATTTATTAAGCCGGAAAAGGTGATCGAAGAAGCGGACAAATATCTGGCAGATGTGACAAAACGGTTATCTGTATTTTCCGCGGAGGATGTCGGAACAGAGAGTTTCAAAGCTGTTGGTCTGCTGTGGGATGAACTTCCGGCGGTCAGCCATGCAGTCTATGATGGAGAAAAGACGAAGGCATCAAAGGCATCCAAATCCGGTTATGTGAAGCTGACATTTAATTTTATGGTCAGCCAGAAATTATTTGTCGAGAACGAGGAACGCTATTATCCGACGGATCGGTTTAAAGCGTTATGTGAGAATTACTTTGAAGAATACAGGGGTCGCCTGTATCAGTTACTTGGAGGTGAAGAGGATGCCGTGCATTAACCGAATACGGGTAAATAATGTAAAATACAACTTTGGTACACAGCAGTACGATGATTTTTCGATGCGGATGTATGGCAGGAATACACTGTACGACCTTGCAAATGGTGGTGGAAAGAGTGTGCTGATGCTTCTTCTGCTTCAGAATCTGATACCGAACTGTACGTTAGATGATAAGCAGCCGATCGAGAAATTATTTCGGAATGGCGGCGGTAATACGACTATTCATTCCCTGATCGAATGGAAGTTAGACGATGCGGATATCAAGGACGGATACCGCTATATGACGACCGGTTTCTGTGCCAGAAAAGCAAAGGAATCCGACGAAGGTACATCACAGGATGGACAGACGGCGGCAATCGAGTATTTTAATTACTGCATTTTCTACCGGGATTATAATAAAAACGATATCATCAATCTTCCATTGTCAAATGGCAATGAGAGAATTACATACAGTGGTCTGAAGTCCTATATTAAGGAGCTTGGGCATAAGGATATGAGCCTTGAAGTGCGTTTATTTGAGCGGAAAGGAGAGTACCAGCGGTTTATCAGCGAATATGGTCTGCATGAGAGCCACTGGGAGATCATCCGTGGAATCAATAAGACAGAGGGACATGTCCGTACTTATTTTGAGACGAATTATAAGACGACCAGAAAAGTAGTGGAGGATCTGCTGATCGAGGAGATCATCGAGAAAGCATTTCTGACCCGTACAGGCAGAGATGGGGATGAGAGCACGATGGCGGAAACGCTGCTTGATATTAAGGATAAACTGAATGTGCTGGCACAGAAGAAGAGGGATATCGCGAACTTTGATCACCAGATCGAGCTGATCAATGTCCTGCAGGCAAAGGTAAATTCCTGTATCAACCAGTACGAGGCGCATGAAGATATCACGAGGCAGCTTGCAGATATCTATGTGACGGGAAAAGAGCTGACATCGAGGGAAAATGAACATCTGGAAGAACTGCTTGCGGCGAAGCAGACAGCATTTGAGCAGAAGGAAAGTCAGAAGAAGCGGTTGGAGAATCTGAAGATCACCAGAGATGGCTTCCGCTTGCAGGAACTTCGGGATAAGTCAGAACAGTTAAATGCAAATCTTGCTGAAAATGAACGACAGGTATCGGCATTAAAGCAGGATATGAATATGAAAGAAAGTATCAATGATTATCTGGGTTATCTGGAAGACAAGAAACAGTTATCCGAGAATCAGAAGATTATCGATCATATCTTACAGAATACCGGCGCAGACCGTGAGAAGATGACGGTTTACGCCTATAACAGAAAACTCAGGGATGATGCACATTTGAAGGAACTTCTTCTGGCAAAGGAGGAGGTCGAACAGTCGCATGAGCATGCGGTGAAAGAGGCTGATTACTGCACGAAATGTATCAAAGAGGGCGAGATCGAGCTGGCGGTATCCGGGGATAACCGGAAAGCAGCTTCGGACAAATTACAGTCCTTAAATAATAAGATATCCGAACTGACCTCACAGGTAGCCCTGCTTGTTGTGTCGGATGCAGCAAATGTGATCGAAGCGTCCGAAGAAAAGGCAGCAGAACTTGAGGCATCCTTACAGGCACTTGCAGAGAGCATCCGGGAAGATCAGGAGCAGATATTTGAAGACCGTTACCAGTTGTCACTTGCGGAAAACGGTCTGGAAACACTGGAAAAAGAATATGAGACAAGCCATCTGGATGCAGAGGAATATCGTCAGGCAGCTAAGAAGTTAGAAAGCATCATGGCGGTATATAGCGTAGAGAAAGCAGAAGATATCATAGATGTGATCAATGCAAGGATCACAGGAACGTTGACCGAGACGATCACCAGAAAACAGGAGATCGACCATTTACTCGAAAGACGCAAATACCTCGATTCCGGACGTTTATTTGGACCGAGTGCAGGCGCATCTGCGGTTATTGATTATATTGTGACCAGACATGGACACATGGCGATGCATGGAACTGATTATCTGGCAGCACTTAAGCCGGAGCAGCGGACAGAGATATTGAAGAAAAACAGGGCACTTCCATATGGAGTCGTTGTGAAGAATTTCGCTGATATAGCCGAAGATATCAATCTGGATTCGATTCAGACAGACAATGAAATGGTTGTGATCTACGATATGGATGATCTGTCTGAAAAGGCAGTTACCTTAAACGAAAATGCCATTATGGTCTGCAGAAAAGGTGAATATTTCACAGACGATGAGATCTTAAAATCATTAAAAGAAGAACTGACGATCCAGATCCGTGGCCTTGAGGATGAGATATCCATGATCGATGAGAAGCTTGCAACCTACCGGGAGGATCTGGCATTTGTCAGTCATCTGGCAGATGAGAGGCATCTGGATGCGGCAGATATCGAGCGAAAGCTGAATCAGGAGCTGTTAAATAAAAAGGATGAGATCCGTGAACTTCAGGATCGTATAGCAGAACGGACAAGCCGGATCGCACACCAGAAAGAAGATGAGGTATCCGTAAAAGAAAAGCTGCATGAGCTGGAAGAAGACAAATCGATCCTGCTTCGTATCAAGGAGCTTTCTGATCTGGCAGCCGAGGAAGAAGCCCGTTATACGGAGAATGCTCAGAAAGAGCAGCGGATCACCGGACAGATCGAAGAACTGAAACGGGATGCGGTCAGATGGAATACAACAGTGAGTGAGACGGAAGCACGGATGCTTGCGATCGCAAACAGTATTCAGGATATACAGGATAAGTGGCAGAATTATTTCAAACCATATTACCCGGAGGATGGCAAGGTAGACGTGTCGCTTGATCCTAAGCAGAAGATTCAGGTGGCACTTGGCCAGGAAGCAGAAGATGTATCCAGACGGAATATCGAGATCCTTACGATTTCGGATGAAGTGCTGGAGACAGAATTTATGGCGATGTATGCCGTAGCAAATAAAAATGCACCGGATGTAGAGGATAAGAAGAAGCTGGTTCAGGCATTATCACAGTCAATGGATCGTATCCTGCATACGATCGAGAAGCGTGGCGTGAAGCTCTCGGATCTGGAAGCACAGACACAGTTATTTGCCACATCCGAGCAGCAGTTACAGGCACTTTCTGATGAATTGATGCGTCTGGAACTGGTGTCAGCATCGATGGCGGAGGAATTGAAGAATGTGTCAAAGGCTTCCGGCAGACTGGAAGGAAATATCGAATATGCGGTTGCCAGTCTGAAAAAGACCTATGGCGAGGATGCATATGCAGAAGAGAAGATTTCGCTAAGTGAAGCAGAGCAGGCGATCGCACAGGGCGATCAGATCCTTGCCGAGCTGGAACAGAGTTATAAGAAGACAGCAGAGGAGTATGAGACCTGTAACAAAGAGCAGGGCTATATGATCGAGCTTTATAAAGATGTAAAGCGTATCGTAGATACAAATGACATCAATGTGGAGAATGGTAAGCTGTTAGAAGCCGGAAAAGAGGAACTTCGGCAGGCATTTGAAACCAGCCTGTTACGATATGACAGAAGCCGCAAGAATCTGGAAAAGACGAGAAATGAACTGATGCGGTTCAAGGGACAGACAGCGGAAGCACTCAGTGAAATGGGTGTATTCGAGATGGCAGAAACGATCCGCAGAGATGTCATCATACCTGAAAACTACTATGATGCAAAGGCATTGCTTGAAAGCCTGTTGCAGATCATTTCCTATATCGATCTGGAAAAGGAAAGAGTGGAAAAGGGCATCGAAGATATGGTTGCGATCAAGGAGAATTTCTGCAGTCAGTGTTTACAGCGTTGTATGGATGTAAAGACTGAACTTGAGAAACTTCCAAAATTATCGAAGATCACCGTCGGAGAAGAAGTGATCCGTATGGTTGATCTGACGATCCCATATGTGAAAGAAGAATTTCTTGCGCAGCGCATGTCTGATTATATTGACGATATCGTAAAAGGCGCAGATGCCTATGAGGATGAGCGGAAGCGTGTCCGTTATATCCGTGACTGCCTTGCATTAAAGCGGTTATTTGGCGTTATGGTCACAGACATGAATGCGATCAGGCTGAAATTATATAAGAGAGAGCGTATCAAGGAGCAGAGCCGGTATCTTCGTTATGAAGAAGCGGTTGGTAGTACCGGACAGTCACAGGGTATCTACATTCAGTTTCTGGTTGCGATCATCAACTATATTGCAGGTATGTATTCCTATGGCGCAGAGGGCGAAATCTCTACAAAGACGATCTTCATTGATAACCCATTTGGTGCGGCAAAGGATGTATACATCTGGGAGCCGATTTTTGCCATGCTTGCAGCAAATCATGTGCAGTTGATCGTTCCTGCCCGTGGTGCAACTCCGGCGATCACCGGAAAGTTTGATGTGAACTACGTTCTTGGCCAGCAGATGGTTGGCAACCGCCAGCAGACGGTTGTTGTAGATTACACCAGCAAGACCTCGCAGGAGGAACTGGAATATCAGGACATCACCTACCAGCAGGCGACATTTGACTTTATATAATGCTATAGGACAAACAAATAAATACCGAATATACCATTTATTTCGCAGAACACTCGCGTTCAATTCTACTCTGTATAACTTCGAACTAACCTCGGTAAACCTCGCTAAGATCTCAGTTATCATGTAGCGGCACATAAAGGTATATTCGGTATTTGTTTTGTCTATTGATATGCTAAAAGTCTCTTTTGTGATTTACTGATGGTAGTAGCTTAAGAAGTCGGCAAGCCGTCCCATAGCAGTTTTGAGCTGCACGATATTTGGCAGATATACGATACGGAAATGATCCTGATCTGTACAGTTGAAACCGGTACCACAGGTGATCAGTATCTTCTTCTCACGGAGAAGATCGAGCGCAAACTGTTCATCATTCTTAATATGGAACTTCTCCTGATCCAATTTCGGGAATATGTAGAATGCAGCCTTTGGTTTTACAACGGATACACCAGGAATGTCACAGAGGGCATTGTAGATATATTCACGCTGTTCATAGATTCGTCCGCCCGGAAGCAGAAGTTCATCAGCACTCTGATAACCACCCAGAGAAGTTTGTACAATACTCTGTGCGGGAACATTTGAGCACAGACGCATTGTTGACAGAAGGTTCAGACCTTCGATATAACCCTTAACGTGATCTTTTCTACCACACAGACACATCCAGCCGATACGGTAGCCGGCTACACGATGTGATTTGGAAAGACCGTTAAAGCTGATCGTGAATACATCCGGTGCAAGGGATGCGAGAGCGATATGCTTTCTGCCGTCCATAACCAGTCTGTCGTAGATCTCGTCTGCAAACAGGATCAGGTCAAATTCTCTTGCAAGGTCAACGATCTGTTCCAGAATTTCTTTTGGATACAAAGCACCTGTTGGGTTATTTGGATTGATTACAACGATACCCTTTGTGTTTGGAGTGATCTTGCTTCTCATATCATCGATATCCGGATACCAGTCGCTCTGTTCATCACAGATATAGTGAACGGCAGTACCGCCTGCCAATGTGACAGAAGCTGTCCATAATGGATAATCAGGAGAAGGAACCAGAATCTCATCTCCATTGTTTAACAGTCCCTGCATAGACATAGTGATCAGTTCGCTCACACCGTTTCCGGTATAGATATCATCGATTCCGACATTTGGAATGTGCTTTAACTGGCAATACTGCATGATGGCTTTTCTTGCGGAGAATAAGCCCTTGGAATCTGAATATCCCTCGGTATCTCTCAGATTATAAGCCATATCCTTGATGACTTCATCCGGTGCATGAAAGTCAAATGGTGCAGGGTTTCCGATGTTCAGCTTCAGAACATCAATGCCTGCTGCCTGCATGCGGTTTGCTTCGTCCATAACAGGACCTCTTATGTCATAACAAACGTTATCGAGTTTCGTTGATTTTTCGTATGTTCTCATGCGATATACCTCTCTTTATAAGAATTTATCCGGCTCCCAATACCGGAAGATAAGCAACATTAAGAATCCATTGTTGTACAGGAAACTGTTGTTACGGGAATCTGCCGGACTTTATATGATGACAATAAAAAAGCCCAAGCAAATAAATTTTGCTTAGGGCGAACTTATCATTTTTATAGTCCGTGTTACCACCTAACTTCAGGAAAAACTTCCTGCACTCTGTACGGCCAAGATCTATTAACCGTTGTTCCTATAACGTGAAACCTTCCGTTGACTGCTAATCTAAAACCTATTTCGCAATCACAGCTCGGGGACTGCTTCCTTAAGATGTTCTACAGGCTCACACCAGCCGCCTGCTCTCTGAAGTAACACTTGCTTAAGTACTCCTTCCTGTCATAGCCTTTGATTTTTCTAAAAGTCTAGCACTGCACAAGGGAAAAGTCAACTTAATTTTGATGGAATTTTTCAGACCTTCAGATAAAATCGGAAACAGATACAGGTATGTATTAAGTAAAAATCACAGATATATATTTGAATTGGCAATATAATGTTATATAAAAGACACATTAAATTACTAGATGTATGAATAATACATACAATTAACACTACAATAGAAGATATAAGCATAAAAAGACAAAACAAATATGATAAAATCATTAAATTGTCAAAAAATAATGTTGACAAAATGGGTATTATCACATATAATAAAAGTATATTAAAGAACGGTCATCAAACAGATGCCATCTGGATAAACAGATCGAGGTCCGGTACACGGAAACTGGTTAAAAGTAAAAGGTGTTTTCCAGAAGTTCAAGGAAGGAGGAGATTCCGTTGGATACAATTGAAGAACAGTTTTATCGTAGCAGCATACATGATTGGGAAGTTGTTTCCACACGGGATGCCTTATCGATATAACTTGAAAAAAGTCCCCACACAGATGCCGGTTCGGCATAGATTGAAGTATCGGGACGTAGGTATTAGATTACCGGTTATGTTCTGCTAGGATTGTTCAAAACACAAGATATAGGTAGTGTTTCAAGGGCATTAGGCTATATCACATAGACGCTTAGAAATTGTTGGAAGGATTGGTACAACATAGTATCTGTTCAGGCAGCGACTGTTACAGATGCCACTTGTTTAGGTTCGTAATAAGCAGGAAATTATAAAATATGTACCATTGCGGTATAACATTTCACATCTTTTGAAATATTGTACCATACATCTAAGATCCGAATGATGCAGTTGCATCGGGAGCAAGATAATTGCTCATCCTTCAGTAGAATTTATTTATAGATTTTATATAAAATGGCGTTTTATATGGCAGGTGTGGAAACCTCGAATATTTACAGAATACTTCGACAATAATCTAAAATTAAATACATACAAAAGCCCAGGTGCTTATGCATCTGGGTTTTTGTATGTGTAATAAGCGGTCATGTAAAAATTATGCTTGCATAAATTTCTATGCGACGGTCAATGTTTAACGAGCCAAGAGGTGAGATGGTATATATTATACGATTCGGGTTGATCGATTCTGTAAGTTATTTTGTCGGTGGGATAAAGATCGGAAGTTCAGGCGCATTATAAGAGAAAACAGCCGTAATGATGATAAGACCGATCAGGAATACATAGCCGATGCCATATACCCATTTAGGAATCTGACGAAGCGGAAGTAAGTGGATCGCACTTAGAAGCTGTCCTGCCAGAATTCCGATACCATAGGCTGTAAGGTCGATAGCCATTCCGGTGAGTCCGAATCCGCCGGAGAACACATAATAGATGCTGACAATGATCAGATCTGAGATACAGACGTTGGCTGAGATCATCAGGATCACTTTATGGATCGAAGGACCGCAGGGGATGAAATGTAGACCATAAAGGATCAGCATAACGATGAGCACCGGATACAGAGTAAGCTTCAGATGCTCCCAGATACTTTCATTGATCGGTGCGCACCAGGCGACCAGATCATTTTTCCCTAAGATATCATATAGAAAATGCCAGCCGCTTCCGAGTATCACAATACAGATCGAAGAAAAAATACTCCAGACAAAAAAGTTGTGTTTAACAGACTGATTCATTGAAATCCTCCATATTATTTTGTGGTATTAATTGCTGTTATATGCCAACAATTTATGTTATTATATTTATATAATATATTCACAAAAACCAGAATATATGCAGAAGCATCAGCTGTTGATTATATTGGGAACAGGTGCAGCAAAATCAGTGGCTGATAAGATAATCATCAGGAGGGATGAGAGAGATGAAGTGTAACAATTGTGGAACAGAAAATGCAGACGGACAGCAGTATTGTCAGGGCTGCGGAGCACCATTATATGGACAGAGTAATATGTATACTCAGCAAAATCAGAATACATATGGACAGCAGAATATGTACAGCCAGCAGGCATATACCACGCCGCCACAGCAGGTTATTTATAATCAGAGAATAACGAAAGATGATCTGCCTTACGAGTTTCAGCCAATTTCCATGTGGGGATATTTTGGATATCAGATCTTGTTCATGATCCCTGTAATAGGATTTATTATATTAATTGTTTTTGCTCTTGGCGGAACAAAAAATGTAAACCTGAAGAATTTTGCAAGATCCTATTTCTGTGTTGCAATTATAATTTTAGTAGTAGTATTAATTATAGCTGCAACAGGTGGTCTGGCGATTCTTGGAAGTAGTTTGAGCATGTAAAAAATTCTGAGCTTACAGTGAAGATATAAAAGAATGAACATATGCAGCCAGATAGAAAATGGCTATACATATAATAATTATTAAAAGGAGTTATACAAATGGATTACAATAGCCTGAGCTTAAAGATGCATGAGGAGAATAAAGGAAAGGTTGAGGTCATCTCAAAAGTTAAGATCAAAGACAGAGATGACTTAAGTACAGCATATACACCGGGTGTTGCAGAGCCATGCAGAAAGATCCGTGATAATAAGGCTGATGTATACAAATATACATGTAAGGGCAATATGGTAGCGGTTGTTTCAGATGGAACTGCTGTTCTTGGACTTGGTGATATCGGACCGGAAGCCGCGATTCCTGTTATGGAAGGAAAAGCAATCCTGTTCAAGGAATTCGGTGGAGTGGATGCATTTCCTATTTGTCTTGATACAAAGGATGTAGATGAGATCGTAGAAACCGTAAAGCGGATTGCTCCGGTATTTGGCGGTATCAATCTGGAAGATATATCAGCACCAAGATGTTTTGAGATCGAGAGAAGATTAAAGGAAGAACTGGACATTCCTGTATTTCATGACGACCAGCACGGAACAGCTATTGTTGTATCCGCAGGTCTGATCAATGCACTGAAGTTAGTAGGTAAGGATTTTGATAAGGCAAATGTTGTAATTAACGGTGCAGGCTCAGCCGGTATCTCTATCTGCAAGCTGCTTCTTCAGCTTGGTATCGGAAATGTAGTTCTGGTTGACAAGCAAGGCGCACTCTGTCCGGGTCAGGACTGGATGAATCCGGCACAGGCAGATATGGCAGAGATCACAAATAAAGACAGGCAGACCGGAAATCTTGCAGAGATCATGAAGGGCAAGGATGTATTCATCGGTGTATCGGCTCCGAATATCGTAACAGCGGAGATGGTAGCATCCATGGCGGCTGATCCGATCGTATTTGCTATGGCAAACCCAACACCGGAGATCATGCCGGAGGAAGCAAAGAAGGGTGGCGTTCGTGTTATGGCGACTGGACGTTCCGATTATCCAAACCAGATCAATAATGTTCTGGTATTCCCTGGTATCTTCCGTGGTGCACTGGATGCGAAAGCTACAGGTATTACAGAAGAAATGAAGATGGCAGCGGCAAAAGCCATTGCATCGATTGTAACGGATGAAGAATTAAACGAAGAATATATTATTCCGGGTGCATTTGATGACAGAGTAGCAAAAGTGGTTGCCAAGGCAGTTGCTGATGAGGCACATAAGCTTGGAATTACGAAATAACAGGGATTTGCAAAAATGTTTGTTGGCTTGGTAATGCATGGATAATTACTATAAGGTAAGCAGCAGGTTTGAACAGAAAGGAGATCTTATATGACAGATGATTTTGTGACACTTACGATTGAAAGACAGAAGAATATTGCACTAATCGCACATGACAGTAAAAAGGCAGAGATGATCGAGTGGTGCAATGACAATAAGGAAATATTGAAGAATCATTTTCTTTGTGGAACCGGAACGACAGCCAGGATGATCGCAGATAAGACAGGATTGCCGGTAAGAGGATATAACAGTGGTCCGTTGGGTGGTGATCAGCAGATTGGTGCAAAGATCGTAGAGGGCAGGATCGATATGGTGATCTTCTTTTCCGATCCGTTGACAGCACAGCCGCACGACCCGGATGTAAAAGCTCTGCTTCGTATCGCGCAGGTGTATGATATTCCGATTGCAAATAATAAATCGACGGCAGATTTCATGATTAATTCCAAATATATGGATCAGGAATATGACCATAAGGTTATCAATTTTAAGAAAAATATCAAACAGCGTGCGGAAACTTTATAAAACAGATAGAAAAATACGAAATAAATTCCACTTTCAGTTAGAAATTGCCCTATCAGGTTGTTCTATAATGTGACCTTTTTTGACAGAATACAAGAGTAGTTTTTGGTACACATTATAGAATAAACATAATTGGAGTGGACAACTTGGTAGGAATCGATAAAGAGATGTTTGGGCAACGTCTTAGAGAGATCCGAAAGAAGCATGGGATGACTCAGGCTGAACTTGGAGAGAAGACCGGTCTTGCAGATAAATATATCAGCAGGATTGAGACAGGAAAGGCAGATGTTTCCTTGGACTGTTTTGTAAAGCTGGTTAATGCATTTGATGTTCCCGCAGATTATTATCTTCAGGATAGTATAAACTTTGACTATAAGGTTGCGGACGGAGAACTGGAGAAATATGTATCCTTTCAGCGATTTGGTACGGCAAAGACAGAACAGTTACTGGCGGTTCTTGATAAGCTGATCATGCTTATGGATGTAACCAAATAGTCGGTGATCAGATAAATATAATAGGGGGGACAAATGATACAGATAGCAATTTGTGATGATGATGTAGTTATGCTTGCAGATATGCGGAGTGTAATTACACAACATATGGAACAGAAAAATCTTAATTATCAGCTGTTTTCTTATCCAAATGGGGAAGCGTTGTTGATGGGAACAGAAGATGCCGGAATGTTTCATATTGTTTTTTTGGATATTGAATTAACAAGAATGGATGGGATTCGGGTAGCAGGAATACTACGGGAGAAATACCCATCCATTATTTTGATTTTTATATCTGCGTACAGCGAATATTATAGGGCAGCTTTTGATGTTCAGCCTTTTCAGTTTCTTGATAAGCCGGTCGCGGCAGACCGGCTTCTTCTAACATTAGATCAAGTCTTAAAACGTGTTGTCAATGACACAGAGCTTTTGACGTTCTGTCAGAATCGAGTATATTATTCCATAAAAATTGGGGATATCATTTATCTGGAAAGCAACAGACGGATGATAACGGCTTTCTGCACCTCCGGTACATATGAATTTTATGATAAGCTGGAAAATCTTGAGGAATATCTGGGAAAACGACAGCAGAGGTTTGTCAGGATCCATCGTTCATTTCTCGTAAATACAAATCATATCCGAACGATTTCATATACTTGTGTAGGAATGAGCAATGGTGTCGAATTGATGATCAGTCGGGATAAAAGAAATCGGGTGCGTGAGTACTATACAAAATGGCTGGAAGGAATGGATTTTTGATCTGGATGATCACGCTGGTGTCCGATCTGTTCTATCTTTGGAATATAAGGTCTTTGGGGCATGCGTTATATCACCGGTCGAAATATAAAAGTATAATAGAGATCATGCTGGAAATTATATGGCTGTGTATCTACTATATTATTTCTCATATGATATCAATATATAAAAATCTGATGTTTGTGAGTTTATTTCTTTTGTATCTTGTATTTTTTAAATTGCTTTTTGATGGTACGGAGAAAAAAGCTTTATTGACATCAATCTATCTTGTATTAATGCAGGTTATTGCAAAGATATGCATATGCTCTGAATTTATAGAGTATGGGTGGTTTGAAAAGGTAAAAGGGAGGGCAGCAGTCCCGATAGAGATGTATCGAATAATTCTTTCAAAACTGCTGGTGTGTCTGTTTATAAAGATCTATATTCTAATCTATAAATTCTTACTTAATCGATATAATAACAGATTTCAACAAACTGAAACAAAAAAATTATTTATGGAAGCAGATAGACTGGATCATCATTTGTATTTTTATGACTGGCTGGAGGCGGTTCTGATTCCGGGTATGTCCATGGTGATCATAGCAGTTTTTTTTACTGAAAATACTATGTATCAGGTGGTCTGGCTGGCTGTGTCTGTTTATGGTATCAATCTGATGGCACAGGATCTCTATATGAGAACTCGGCATGAGAGAAGTTCGGCAGTATTTGTCTGGAATATTCAGAGACAGGCAGAACAGTATCGCACATATTGTCATTCACTTGGTGAGGCGTGGGAGAGAAACAGGCGTTTTCGTCATGATCTGAAGAAGCAGTATATGTTGGAACGTATTTATCTGGAACAGGGTGAATATGGGAAATTGGAACAGGAATATGACCGGGTGATTCAGATTACTTCATCAAAAGAGGTTATAAGTGGTCATATCATGACGGATGCCATTTTGTCCTGCAAGAGATCGGAAGCGGATCAGCGGCAGATTGGACTTACAGTGGAGACATCTATACCTGCAGATCTGGCTATCAGTGATTATCATCTGAATATGCTTCTGGGCAATGTGCTGGATAACGCGATACGTCATACCGGACAGGGAGGACAGGTTTGGATCAAGATGATCTATGACCGGGAAAATCTTTTGATCCACTGTAAAAATACTGTTGATGGATATGAAAATGCATCGATAGATTCCGGGATACCTGTTGAAAAAGCAGAGACATTTATTCCGGGCATAAAGAATGGAGCAGCAAATCTGGACATGCATGGAATCGGACTTCATATTATGCGGGAAATAGTTGCATATTATAATGGAACAATGGATATAAAAAAGACGAAATGCGAGTACATTGTAATGATAATTTTGGAGCTTACTTACCAAAAGTTACATTGAGACATACCATTTATTACATTTGTGATAAAAATGTCCCTTTTTTGTGTATAGTGTGGGTATCGGCAGATATGAAAGGCTGTCGGAGAAAACAGATGAAAAGGAGGGTAGTCGGACATATACAGATAACGGCTGGCAGACATTTGTAATTTCAGTATTCAGGCGCCGGATACAGGAAAAAATGGACTGCACAGGTATGTAAAATTAAAAATTCATAAGATGTCAAAATGGGCAGTACAGGCTGTGTTATACGGACTGTACTGCTTGTTATATATATGTGTCTACACATATCGTTCCAGAGTGATGTAGATACGCCCTTTCCGTGTCTCTTTGCCACAGCTCTTATAGATGAATTTGCCGTAGCCGCGGATGGAGAAAGTGTCGTCCGGTTTTAGTGTGTAACTGTTATTTTCCAGAACACGGTTGTTGAGAAAGACTTTTTTCTCCCGAAACAGTATAACAGTCTGGCTTCTGGATAACCTGGTAATAGCGGCAATCACAGCGTCGATTCGCTCGGATGCGGCGATGCATTGACATTCTTCAAGAGTAGGGGTGATGTCAGGAAGATCTGAGTCCGGACATGGGATACAGCGGATGGTTGTGTGTTTAATGCGGGTTAGATTCTCGGAAATATAGTCAGCGATAGAAGACACACAGAAGACATAGGCTGTGTTACGGATTCCGCTTCTGGACGATTCTTTCATGATGATGTCGCCGGTCATCTCACGTTCAATGCCAAGATTCATCAGAGAACCCAGAACATCCCGGTGGGTCAGCTCGTCTGAAAATTTGTCCAGTAATGGTGTGATCTGAAGTATGGTGATCGGAAATGGAAGTTCGTATCCGGTCATATCTTCTGATCCAAAGCGGATCATCACACGGTCACATCCTTCCCGGCCGCCGAAAATCTGATATGGTACATGGCTGATGTCTGGCAGGATGGAATAGAAAACGTCCAGATCGGATGCAGACAGAAAATTCGTAAAAGTATAGATATTCTTCTGGTAGGCTTTATTTGCGAGATCCCTGAAACGTCCCTGTAATAATGAATCTGTATTCATGTTATAGTCCTCCTGTTCGGGTGTGATGTGTGATGTCTGATCTGTAAATTCTATGTAGCATGATAGAATTATTGGGATAATTTGTAAAGGGGACATGACCAGAAATGGTTGGTTTTCTAAGCAAATAGTTAGCAGAAGTTGAAAATGAACGAAGCAATTACACCAGAATCTTAACTTTTTTGAAATATTCTTGACAAAATCTTTACAAACGTATATATTGTGTAAAGCGTCTGGCGCGATAGAAGAGGATTCCAAACACGGGGTCAGTAAGATTGTGACAGACGTTATATAATTGCATGGTATTTTTTTCGAAAGATGAGGAGTTCAGTTTTGAGCTCCTTTTTCTTTATATCTGACAGAGAAATTCGGACATTGATGTTTACCGGATTTTATTTTCTGAGAAGAAAAAATACAAACGCTGCGCGACATAAAAAAGTATTCTGAACAAAAAAATGGCATTTTTCACAATATTTTCAAATTTTTGCTGCTGTAAAAAATCGTAAAATGTCAAAAAATTTCGTACGAAAATCGAATTATGATTGATTGAATTTGGTTGTTTGAGTAAAGAAGTAGTAAATTTGACAAAATAAGGTGGGCAAAATCGGTCAAAATATTCACAAATATTTCATTTTTAGTAAAATTTGTGCAAAAAGCACCATAAAACCTGAAAAACTTTATTTATTATGCAATATTTACAAATTTGAAATGATTTGTTATCATAGCATCATAAGAGATGGAACAACAAACATCTTGATT
>ERZ808240.745-NODE-745-length-41613-cov-5.122768_pt1 | contig 41613 bp, 25 predicted proteins | sample MGYA00521084_ERZ808240 | MGnify/ENA primary metagenome ERZ808240 (study PRJEB31516, sample SAMN03275571) | gut metagenome | biome: mammalia-associated habitat; material: feces | host: Papio cynocephalus | place: Kenya | collected 2012-08-06 ...
ATTTCTATCAGAATGGGAGGAAGTTAAACATGGCTTTAGTAGGAATAGTTATGGGTAGCGATTCTGATATGCCTGTTATGGCTAAGGCTGCAGACATATTAGACAAGTTAGGTGTATCTTATGAGATGACAATTATCTCAGCACACAGGGAACCAGATGTTTTCTTTGAATATGCTAGGACAGCAGAGGAAAAAGGGTTCAAGGTAATCATAGCAGGTGCAGGAATGGCAGCACATTTGCCAGGAATGTGTGCAGCTATATTCCCTATGCCAGTCATAGGAATTCCTATGCATACAACTTCTCTTGGTGGTAGAGATTCATTATATTCAATAGTACAGATGCCAACAGGTATTCCAGTTGCAACAGTTGCTATTAATGGTGGTGCCAATGCAGGTATACTTGCAGCTAAGATTCTTGCAACATCAGATGAGAAGCTTCTTGAAAGACTTAAGAATTACACTAAGGAATTAAAGGAAAGCGTACAGGCTAAGGATGCAAGACTTCAGGAAGTTGGTTATAAGAACTACTAATAAAGGATTATGATTATATAGAGGTTAACGGGTGTTTAAGAATTGCGTGAATTGAGAAGCAAAGGAATAATTTTCATAAACATCCTGTGAATAGTAACATTCACTTTTAACACTCACTTTATATTATATGACTGATTATAAGAATATAATCTGCAGGATATTGTTGATGAAAAATATATAGCATTAAACAGATTACATCACATATCCTGACAGATATAGTACAAAAACGGAGGACAACGATGGATTACAAGAACGCAGGTGTTGATATTGAAGCAGGTTACAAGTCAGTAGAGTTAATGAAGGATGCAGTTAAGTCTACCTTCAGACCAGAAGTATTAGGAGGAATCGGTGGTTTCTCAGGTGCATTTTCACTTGAAAAGATTAAGCAGATGGAAGACCCTGTACTTCTTTCAGGAACAGATGGTTGTGGTACTAAGGTTAAGTTAGCATTTATTATGGATAAGCATGATACTATCGGTATTGATGCAGTTGCTATGTGTGTTAATGACGTTGTATGTGCAGGAGGAGAGCCTCTTTTCTTCCTTGACTATATTGCATGTGGCAAGAATTATCCTGAAAAGATTGCTACAATCGTTGGTGGTGTTGCAGAAGGCTGCCGTCAGTCAGAATGTGCGCTTATCGGTGGTGAAACAGCAGAACATCCAGGACTTATGCCAGTTGATGAGTATGATGTTGCCGGCTTTGCAGTAGGTGTAGTAGATAGAAAGGATCTTATAACAGGTCAGGATATAAAGCCAGGTGATACACTTATTGGTATAGCATCAAGTGGTGTCCACTCTAATGGTTTCTCACTTGTAAGAAGCGTATTTACAATCACAGAGGAATCACTTAATACATACTATGACTCACTTGGAAAAACACTTGGAGAAGCTTTACTTGCTCCAACTAAGATATATGTTAAGACTATGAAGTCTATCAAGAATGCAGGAGTACGTGTTAAGGGCTGCAGCCATATAACAGGTGGCGGTTTCTATGAGAATATTCCAAGAATGCTCCCAGACGGTGTAAGAGCTGTTGTTAAGAAGGACAGTTATGAAGTACCACCTATCTTTAAGATGTTACAGACAGATGGAGAGATAGAAGAACACATGATGTATAATACATTTAATATGGGTATTGGTCTTGTACTTGCCATTAATCCTAAGGATGTCGATACAACTATGGAAGCTATTAAGGCAGCAGGTGAAACACCTTATGTAATCGGCAGCGTTGAAGCAGGTGAGAAGGGAGTTACTTTATGCTAAGAGTAGCGGTTATGGTATCCGGAGGCGGTACTAACCTTCAGGCTATTATTGATGGTGTAAAGAATGGCACTATTACTAATACAGAAATAGTTGCTGTTATAAGTAATAATGCTGGTGCGTATGCACTTACAAGAGCTAAGGATAACGGGATACCTGCTTACTGTGTATCTCCTAAAGATTATGCGACAAGGGATGAGTTTAATAAGGCACTTTTAGATAAGGTTAATTCACTTAATGTGGACCTTGTTGTGCTTGCTGGATTTCTTGTTAAGATTCCAGAGGAGATGGTTCATCAGTATAGTCATAGAATTATTAATATTCACCCATCACTTATACCTTCTTTCTGTGGAGTTGGTTTCTATGGACTTCATGTACATGAGGCAGCGCTTGCCAAAGGAGTTAAGGTAACAGGTGCAACAGTACATTATGTTGATGAAGGTATGGATACAGGTGAGATTATATTCCAGAAGGCTGTTGATGTCCTTGATGATGATACACCAGAAACTCTTCAGAGAAGAGTTATGGAACAGGCAGAGTGGAAGTTACTTCCTGCTGCCATTAACAAGATTGCAAATGAGCATGGTAACTAATATGATTATTAATAAAATGTCGTGACTAAGTCATTTTATGCAAGTTTGAGGTGTTTGAGTATTGCGCGGATTGCATAACAATGTAGTAATGCTATGTAGTAATGCTGATACATCAGTGAGTGGCAGAATTTACTTCTGCCCCTTATTATTTAAATACATATTAAGAGATTAAGAGATTGCCGGCATTAGAATTAATAATGCTGGCAATCGGGTATAATTAGTACGAAAACTGGAGGAATAACAGATGAAGGTTTTAGTTGTAGGAAGCGGTGGACGTGAACATGCAATATGCTGGAAGATAAGCCAGAGTCCTAAGGTTGATAAGATATACTGCGCGCCAGGTAACGCTGGTATAGCAGAGGTCGCAGAATGTGTAGATATAAAGGCAATGGAGTTTGATAAGCTCGTTGCATTTGCAAAGGATAATGCTATTGACTTAACAGTTGTTGGTATGGATGATCCACTTGTAGGTGGTATAGTGGATGTGTTTGAGGCAGAGGGCTTAAGAGTATTTGGACCAAGAAAGAATGCAGCTATACTCGAGGGTTCTAAGGCATTTTCTAAGAACCTTATGAAAAAGTATAACATTCCAACAGCAGCATATGAAACATTTACATCTGCTGATGAAGCTAAGAAGTATCTTGAGACAGCCAAGTATCCTATAGTACTTAAGGCAGATGGACTTGCACTTGGAAAAGGTGTTCTTATCTGTGAAGATAAGGAAACAGCACTTGCAGGAGTAGATGAGCTTATGCTTGATAAGAAGTTCGGTTCTGCAGGTAACACTATTGTTATTGAAGAGTTTATGACAGGACGTGAAGTATCTGTACTTTCTTTTGTAGATGGTAACACAATAAAGATTATGTCATCAGCGCAGGATCATAAGAGAGCTAAGGATGGTGATCAGGGACTTAACACAGGTGGTATGGGTAACTTTTCACCATCACCATTCTATACAAAGGAAGTTGACGAATTCTGCAAGAAGCATATATATCAGGCAACAGTTGATGCCATGAAGGCTGAAGGAAGACCATTTAAGGGAGTTATATTCTTTGGACTTATGCTTACACCAGACGGACCTAAGGTTCTTGAATATAACGCAAGATTTGGCGATCCAGAGGCACAGGTAGTACTTCCAAGAATGGAGAATGATATTATAGATGTATTTGAAGCATGTATAGATGGAACACTTGATAAAGTAGACCTTAAGTTTGCTGATAATGCATGCGTATGTGTAGTACTTGCATCTGACGGATATCCTCTTGAATATAAGAAGGGATTCGAGATAACTGGTATGGAGAACTTCAAGAATAATGATGGATATTTCTTATTCCATGCTGGCACTAAGTTTAATGAAGAGGGCAAGGTGGTAACTAACGGAGGACGAGTTCTTGGAGTTACAGCACTTGGAGCCAACTTAAAGGAAGCACGTGCCAATGCATATAAAGCTACTGAATGGGTAGACTTTGCTAACAAGTATATGCGCCATGATATAGGCAGATCTATAGATGAGGCATAGTGAGTTAAATGGAGGTAACAACTATATGAAGATTACATCAGTAAAGGGTACAAACGATTATCTTCCAAACGAAGTTGAGATAAGAGATTATCTTCAGAATGAAATATTAAAAGTATATGTGGCTAATGGTTTTGAACATATAACAACTCCTGTTATAGAAGATATAGAGAACCTTGATAAGAGTGATGGTGGAGAGAATCTTAATCTTATATTTAAGATTATGAAAAGAGGGGATAAGCTTGATAAAGCACTTGCAAGCGGAGTTACATCTGAAAATGAGAATGTGCTTGCAGATATGGGCTTAAGATATGACCTCACACTCCCTCTTAGCAGATATTTTGCTAACAATAAAGATAAGCTTACGCTTCCTATGAAATGTATACAGATGGATAGAGTGTACAGAGCAGAGCGCCCACAGAAGGGAAGGCTTCGTGAGTTCGTACAGTGTGATATAGATATTATTGGTTCTGATTCAAGAGACTCAGAGGTTGAACTTATTCTTACAACAACAAGAGCACTTAAGGCTATTGGTATGAAGAATTTCAAGGTTAAGGTTAACGACAGGAGATTACTTCGTGCATTTCTTATGGATTGTGGATTTGAAGAAGAACAGCTTGACAGTGTGTGCATAACCTTCGATAAGATGGACAAAGTAGGACTTGATGGTGTAAGAAAAGAGCTTGAAGAAAAAGAGTTTGCTAAAGAGGCTGTTGACAAGTTCACAGATTTCTTATCAGGTGTTGATAATCCACAGCAGATAACACTTGAATCTGTTAAGAATATTCTTGTCGATAAGGCACCGGCAGAAAGTCTTGAATATATCATGAATTCTGTTGATGCATTATGCAACGGAGAGTTTGATGTTGTGTTTGACCTTTCACTTGTAAGAGGACAGGGATATTACACAGGTACGGTGTTTGAAGTGGAAAGTATAGATTTCAAAGGTGCTATAGCAGGCGGTGGAAGATACGATAACCTTATAGGCAAGTTCTTAGGACAGCAGGTGAGTGCAGTTGGATTCTCTATAGGCTTTGAGCGAATATTCTCAATACTTATGGAGCATGGAGTTGATCTTCCAAACAAGGGTAACAAGATAGCTGTTATGTATGATGACGGCGACCTTGCCAGCGCGTATAGAATAGCGGAGAAATACAGGGCAGAAGGAAAGATCTGTTCATTATATATAAAGCCTAAGAAGATGGGTAAGTTCTTATCAAAGCTTCAGGAAAGAGGCTATGCTGGATTTATCAATGTAAGCAATGGCGATGAAATATCTGATTTTGAGTAAATATAACCAAAGTGAAAACAGTATATTAATAAGTGCATGTTAGAATAAGATAGTAGCGTGGAAATGTGCTGATACTGTTGTCATAGAATACAAGCGTATGTATTATTGCACGTATATGCATAATACATACGCTTGAATTAGTTACAGGCCGCTTTATCTAGCGCACCCTGTATAGCAGTTAGAAGCAGGCTGGCTGTATATTTATTAGAAGAATCATATGTAACATTGGCAGTTGTGCCATTTGCGATTACTGCGTTTTTGATTTCATTGAAGGAACCTGTAAACATAGGATACATCGTCTGTACAGAATCTGACAGGTTAACAAGTTCAATGTTGTTAATGTTGTCAGAGTCAACGGTTACCTGGATATCAACAGGAGTTCCGTTTAACATAAGCGAAGATGTATACACGCCAGGAGAATATGTAACAGTATCTGTATTTTTAGTGTTATCTATATTGCTCGTATTGTTAGGTCTTACAGAAGTGCTTGCAGCATGATCTGTGGATTCCTGGCCCGATAGTATATATATAGCTGCTATTATGATAAATGCAGCAATTATGCATATAGCTATTATTAGTTTCTTAAGTGGTATGACTAATATACGTGTGGAGCCACTCATAAGATAAATCCTCCTGATAACTTATGTTATTGGGTTGCTGTCTTAAGCCATGCCATATTATTTTTAAAACTGGCTATTAACAGTATCGTTATTTGTAAGAATATATGATAGAGTAAGGATAGATAGAACGAAAATGTAATAAAAAGACGTAGAAATACAACTTTTTATGTGTCTGCACTACGTGATTAAAATTAAGAAGAGGAGATTACAATATGTCATTACAGTACATACTAGGTGGTTCCGGTTCAGGTAAGTCCACATATTTATATAATTCAATAATAAAAGAATCTATACAAAATCCGGGTATGGATTATATTATAGTCGTTCCAGAGCAGTATACTATGGCAACACAGAAAAGAGTTGTTGAATTACATCCAAGAAAAGGAATACTTAACATAGATGTTGTAAGTTTTGAACGACTTGCATATAAAGTGTTTGAAGAAGTAGGTGCAACAGATTATCCGGTGCTTGATGATACAGGAAAGAATCTGATAGTAAGAAGGGTACTCGAACAGAATAAGAAGTCACTGAGATTCTTTGGAAGCAATATTTCCAATACAGGTTTCGTATCGGAGATGAAGTCAGTGATATCAGAGATGCTTCAGTATGATATAGGTGTTGATAAACTTCTTGATATTAATAAAAATGTGGATAATAACAGTCTTCTTGGCATGAAGCTTGATGATATATCACTGATATATGGCGGATTTAAGGAATTCATAAAAAATAATTATATTACGTCAGAGGAAATACTTGATCTTCTCTGCAGGAAAATAACTGGTTCAGCCAGGATAAAAGGCAGCGTTATAGCATTTGATGGATTTACTGGTTTTACACCTGTACAGTACAGACTTATGTCAATACTTCTTGATATGTGTAGTGAAATAAAGGTTGCACTTACTATAGATGAAGAGGAGCATGCCAATATTAACGAGGGTATAGAGAATCTGTTTTATATGACAAAGGATACAGTTGCACATTTAAACAGAATATGTGATGAACAGCATATTATGATTGATAATATAATGCTGACATCAGATAGAAAAAATAAGGGAAATAGTACAACAAATATCGTAACATCTGTAAACAGGTTCGGTTCATCAAAGGAGCTTGCCTTCCTTGAAAAGAATATATTCAGGTCTGGGGCTGGGTGTTACAGGGATAAAGTTAAGGATATAGTTATGTATGCAGGAATTACGCCTAAGGATGAGATACAGTATGTGTCAGGTGAGATATTAAAGCTGACAAGACTGGATGGGTACAGGTATAACGAGATAGCTGTTGTCACAGGTGATATATCAGCATATGGAAAACTTGCAGCTAATATATTTGAGCAGAATGATATACCTTATTTCCTTGATCAGAAGGTACATGTAACAGATAACTGTCTTGTAGAGATGATAATGGCTGCGCTTGACATCATAGAGAAGAATTATACGTATGACAGTATATTCAGGTACTTAAGAACAGGATTTACAGGTTTATCAGATGCAGAGATAGACCTGCTTGATAATTACTGTTATGCAGTTGGTATAAGAGGAAGAAAACAGTGGAATGCAGACTGGAACAGGAAATTCAGAAGTAATGTGATAAAAACAGACCTGGATATGCTTAATGGATTAAGAGTAAGAGTGATTGAGCCTTTGTCAGAGCTTGATGATAAGTTAAAGGCTGCGGCTGGTGATGTAGTACTTATGACAACTGCTGTATATGAGTTTCTTGTAAGGCTTAACTGCGAGGAACATATGCTGAATCTCGCTGCTAACCAGACAGATGAGTACAGACAGATATATGGAAAGATTATGGAGCTGTTTGATAAGATAGTACAGCTTCTTGGCCATGAAAAGGTATCTGTAAAAGAATATAACCGCATTATGGCATCGGGTTTTGATGAGATAAAGATAGGTCTTATACCACCAACTAAGGACTGTGTTTTAATAGGTGATATTGAAAGAACACGACTTGATAATATAAAGGCTATGTTTTTTGTGGGGGTTAATGACGGGTATGTTCCAAAGAAAAGCGACAGCAGAAGTGTATTGTCAGAAACAGACAGGGAAAAACTAAAAGAGCTTGATGTATCATTATCAATGTCTGTAAGGGAGAAGGCTTTCGTTCAGCGTTTTTATCTGTATCTTATTATGACGAAGACATCACAGAAGTTATACATTACTTATGCGTATAACAGCATGGATATGAAGGCAATACTTCCATCGTATATAATAAGGATGGTAAAGAAGATGTTTCCTATGATGAAAGTGCTTTCCCATGATGATACCATAATGGAGCATTCATATATAAGGATTCCTAAGGCAGAGCTTGAGTGGAATGATGAGAACCTTGCAAAGCTGCTTGCTGATAAAATAGCTTTAGATCTGTATGGAAAAGATTTTACAGGAAGTGTTACATCGTTTGAGCAATATGCAACATGTCAGTATGCATATTTCTGCAGATACGGGCTTGGACTTACAGAACGCGAGGAATACACATTTGCAGTGAATGACTTTGGAACTATATTACATGCAGTTATAGAGGATGTTTCAAAGAATATAAAGAGAAATAAGAAATCTTTTGTACTGTTATCTGATGAAGACAGAAGAAGTATGGTGTCAGAAAGCATACATGCTATTGCAGATAGTTATGGAAACACGATATTAAAAAGTACAAGCCGCAACGAATTTATGATAAAGCGCATGGAAGAACTCGCAGACAGGACATTATGGGCTATTGGAAAACAGCTTGCAGACGGATTGTTTATTCCTGATACTTTTGAGAAAGACTTCATTACTAAGATTGAAGACCTGCCACATGATGTTAGTTTCTTTATGAAAGGCAAGATAGACAGAATAGATATATGCGAGGATGCCGAAAATGTATATGTAAAGGTCGTGGATTATAAGACAGGACATTCTGATTTTGACCTTTTAAAGACCTATTATGGACTTAAGATACAGCTTTTTACTTATATGAGAGAAGCTATCGACTATGAGAAGAAAAGGCATAAGGGCAAGAATATAATTCCAGCAGGACTGTTATATTATAATATCGATAATCCTATAGTAGAGACGAAACAGGATGATGATGAAAAGATAGAAGAACTTGTAAGAAAAGAGTTAAGAATGAAGGGAGTTGTTAATTCTAATAAGAACATTATAAGCAAGCTTGATTCAACAGAAGGAACATCTCTTAACATTCCGGTGACAGTTGGCAGGAACGGAAATATAGATACATCCAAAAGTAAGGTGCTTACAACAGAGGAATTATTAGCACTTGGAAAGTATGTTGACAGGGATAATGTCGATAAGGCTACTAAAATACTGGATGGAAGTATACATATTAATCCTTATGAAAGAGGCAGTGAGAATAGCTGTACATATTGTCCATATAATAGTGTATGTGGCTTCAGTGAGGATATGCCAGGTGTCAAGTTCAGAAGACTTGGCAATCTCAGCGCTGAGGATATATGGGAGCAGATTAAGGACACTGAAAAGTCCAGTGATGTGCAGGATGAAACAAAGGATAAAGTATCAGATAAAACAGAGTAGAAGTTACCTGGATAAAATATCAGAAAAAAGAGGAGCAGGATATGGCAAAATCATGGACAACAGAACAGTCAGATGCTATGAATACAACTGGCAGGAATATTCTTGTATCAGCAGCTGCCGGTTCGGGAAAAACAGCAGTTCTTGTAGAAAGAATAGTAAAAAAGATAACAGATAGTGATAAAACAGATATAGACAGGCTTGTTGTTGTAACATTTACGAAGGCTGCGGCAGCAGAGATGAAGGCAAGAATAAGAAACAGACTTGATGACATGCTTGATGAGGATTCTGATAACACTAATCTTGTGAAACAGATTGCGCTTATTAATAATGCACATATAACAACTATAGACAGTTTCTGTCTGTGGATATTAAAGAATCATTTCTCAGAGATTAATCTTGACCCGGGTTTCAGAGTGGCAGATAAAGGAGAGATAACACTTCTTGAAAATGATGTTATGCAGGAGATGCTTGAGGATTATTATAAAGAGGGAGATGAACAGTTCTTAGCTCTTATAGATGCATATGGCACAGGAAGAAGTGATGCTAACATAGAGGAGATTATTAAGAAAATATATGTGCTTGCAAGAAGTAATCCATGGCCAGATGAATGGTACAGGCAGGTGGTTGATACATATACGGGACAAGATAACAGCAATAATAAGGTACTTGCTAACCTATATGAGAGTATATTGTATTCAGCGAATGATTATAAGAAAAAATATGAGTATATGATAAATATATGTAACAGACCGGACGGACCTGTTTCTTATCTTGGTGCAATTAACTCAGATTATATGAATATATGCCGGATTACAGAGGCAGATGATTTTGATGAGTTATCTGAAAGGATACGTAAGATTGAGTTTGAAAGACTCAGTACTAAGAAGATGCCTGATGCAAGGGATGATCTTAAGGAATATGTCAAGGGACAGCGTGATAAATATAAAAAATATATAGCAGGTCTTATGAAGAGTGTATTTACAGCTGATATTGAAAGTCTTATGAAAGATGTACATGCTAATGCACCGGCTATAGAGATGATGGTACGCCTGTCAAAAGATTTCCAGGATAGAATGCAGGCAGAAAAAAAGGACAGAGGCATAGTAGAATTCAGTGACATAGAGCATTATGCACTTGATATCTTAGTGAATAAAAATGGAGAAAATAAAGAATACACTAATGTAGCAGATGAGCTTGCAGAGTATTTTGATGAGATACTTATAGATGAATACCAGGATTCAAACCAGCTTCAGGAGGAAATACTTACAGCGGTATCAAAGGCAAGAAGAGATGATGTGCCTGATAACATGTATATGGTTGGTGATGTAAAGCAGAGTATATATAAGTTTCGACTCGCATGCCCTGAGCTTTTTATGAATAAATATTACACATATTCATCTTTTAGCAGCAAGAAAGATAATGGCGTGAACGGGAAAAATGACAGTCTGGATAAGAAAGATGACAGCCTGAATAGAAAAGACGATAATCCGAATGAGAAAAATGATAACACAGATATTCAATCTTGCAGTATAGGCGGTGCATCTATGGATTGGGATGTTACAGAGAACAGAAGTATAAGTGATTCCTGCAAGATAGAGTTACAGAAGAACTTTAGAAGCAGAAAAAATGTTCTTGATACAACTAATGATGTGTTCTACAGGGTTATGAACCGTAATTACTGTGGAATAGAGTATGATGTTAACCAGCAGCTAAATTGTGGCTTTGATTATCCTGAAAATTCTGATAAAAGGAATTTTGGATGGGAGACTGAGAAAGGAACAGAGGTTGTTCTTATAGATACTTCTAATGATGATGAAAACAGTAATGTTGAGGCAGAAGCCATGTATGCTGTACGGCGCATACATGATCTTATGTCAGATAAGAAAGCATATTATGTATATGATGCCGATATATCTGATTATAGGAGAATATGTTACAGCGACATAGCCATTCTTACAAGAACACTTACTGGCTGGGCTGATACGATGGTTAATGTGCTTCTTGATAACGATATTCCAGCTATGGCAGAAACAGCACAGCAGTATTTTAAATTAAGGGAGATAAAGATACTTATAAGTCTTCTGACATGCATAGATAATCCATTACAGGATATCCCTATGGCAGCAGTACTTTTATCATATTTTGGAGGATTCACAGAAGATGAACTTGCAATGTTGCGTATATATGGAAAACAGCATGAAACTGATAAGCTTTTTATAAAGCAGATGCAAAAGCTTGTGCAGGATGTATGTGATGAAGGTGGTAAAGCGGCTTTAAGTGAAGATACAAGTGGCACTAAGGATAATGCTATTAAGGACAGCAAAATCATAGATGGTGATGATAATGATAAAAAAGAAATCAGCGATAACGATGCCAAAGGTTTGGAAAAACTCGCATATAAATGTCAGGTATTTCTTGAAAAGCTGTCAGCATGGCGTAACAAGTCAAGATTAATGACTATATACGATTTACTATGGGATATAGTATATAATACGGGATATTATGATTATACAGGTACAATGCCTGCCGGAAAGAAAAGGCAGGCAAACATAGATGTGTTGCTTGATAAGGCTTCTTCGTTCGAGGGGACAAGCTACAGCGGTCTGTTTAATTTCCTCAGATACATAGAAAGACTGCAGAAGTATGATATAGAACTTACAGACTCATCGGGGATGGGCGGAAGTAAAGATGCTGTCAGGGTTATGAGCATACATAAGAGTAAGGGACTTGAATTCCCTGTCGTATTTGTTGCCGGGCTTAACAAGCAGATTAACAAGACAGATGCAAGAAACAGGCTGGTTATAGACCAGGAACTTGGAATAGGAACAGATTATGTTAATCTTGATAAGCATACTAAGACATCAACCATTATCAAAGGAGCTATTGCAAGAAAAATATTAAGGGATTCTATTGCAGAAGAGGAACGTGTGCTGTATGTTGCCATGACAAGAGCAAGGGAAAAACTTATTATGATGGGAAGCCTGTCAGGTAAAGATAAAAAAATAGCGACATGGCAGCAGCAGTCAGGTGAACTTACAATGAGTGGAATGTTTTCGTATGCAGAATGTGAGAATATAGATAAGTATTCCGACATGGTTGTGCCAGTAGCACTTATGGGAACAGATGATAATAAAGGTGTGTTTGATGTAAAGATAATATCATCAGAAGAGTTAAATAATATCAGTGATAGTGATATAAAAGAATACAATGATGATAACATAACAGGTGAAACAAATGATAAAGTTATGTCAGGTACAGGATGTAATATTACAGATGAAGCTGTCAAACTTCCTCCATATATAAAAGACCCGGATGCAGACAGAAAAGTAAAGGTTACGGTAAGTGAGTTAAAGCAGATGCAGGCAGATGCGGATTATGATAAAGATGCATTTATGCCAGAGGACATGAAGAGTATATATGCAGATGCAAAATGTGACAAATCAGAAGATTTCATACCGACAATACCAAAGTTTATATCCAACGAAGAAGAAGTGCTTCGTGCTAATGAACGAGGAACGGCATATCACAGGGTTATGGAATGCCTTGATTACAGTAAGATTGAAAGCCTGTCAGATGTCAAAGCTGATATTAAACGTATGGTTGATGCAGAGAAAATGAGTGAATTACAGGCCAGGAATATAAAGGAAGCTGATATATACACATATGTAAGCTCTCCTATAGGACATAGAGTTAAAGAGGCTGTTATGAGAGGTGATGCAAGACGTGAGCAGCCTTTTGTGTTTGAATATGACAGACAGTTGATCCAGGGAGTGATAGACCTTTATATTATAGAGGATAATAAGATAGTTATAGTGGATTATAAAACAGACCATGTAAGAAAAAACAAGGCAGGCGAAGCTGAGCTTATAAAAAGGTATAGTGTTCAGCTTGATTACTATGCAAAGGCACTTTCACAGCTAACAGGACTTGAGGTTAAGGAGAAGATAATATATTCATTTGCACTTGGTAAGCAGATAAACTGTTGAATTTATCCATATTTTACTATATTTCAATGGCTAATGAACATGAGGGGTAAGATAAACTGTTGAATTTATCTTTTTTTTACTATATACTAAATTGGTTACACCAGGTTTAGATTTAATAATGGAGATTAGTATGGGAAATCAGATTGATATCTGATTTCTCATACGCGAGATTTGTGTCTGCGCACACTTGACACAAACTCGATATGCGCAAAAAACGTGCGCAGAAATGAGGATTAGTATGTCAGATATTACAAGTGAAATAAAGAAAAGAAGAACATTTGCAATCATATCGCATCCCGATGCTGGTAAGACAACTCTTACAGAAAAGTTTCTGTTATATGGAGGAGCTATTAACTTAGCAGGCTCAGTAAAGGGTAAAAAGACAGCAAAGCATGCGGTATCAGACTGGATGGAGATAGAGAAGGAAAGAGGTATCTCAGTTACATCTTCGGTGCTTCAGTTTAATTATGATGGATATTGCATCAATATTCTTGATACACCAGGTCATGAGGATTTCTCGGAGGATACTTACAGGACACTCATGGCTGCAGATTCAGCAGTCATGGTCATAGATGCATCAAAAGGTGTTGAAAAGCAGACTATTAAGCTTTTCAAGGTATGTGTTATGAGACATATTCCTATATTTACATTTATTAATAAGATGGACAGGGAAGCCAACGACCCATTCGAGCTTCTAGATGAGATAGAGAACGTACTTGGCATATCAACCTGCCCTATCAACTGGCCTATAGGCTGTGGTAAGGAGTTCAAGGGTGTATATGACAGAAAACAAAGGGAAGTGTCACTGTTTAAGGCAGCCATGAATGGACAGAAAGAGGTTGCCACTAAGAATATAGCGCTTGATGACCCTGAACTTAGGGCAGAGATAGGTGATGCTTACCTTGAAAAATTAGATGAGGATGTAGAACTTCTCGATGGAGCGAGTGCAGAGTTTGATCTTGAAAAGGTACAGGCAGGAGATCTTACACCTGTGTTTTTTGGTTCAGCACTTACTAACTTTGGTGTTGAGACGTTTTTACAGCATTTCCTTGATATGACAACAGCACCACTTCCACGTAACTCATCAATCGGACTCATTGATCCTTTTAAGGAGGATTTTTCAGCATTTGTATTCAAGATACAGGCTAACATGAATAAGGCACACAGGGATAGAATAGCCTTCATGCGTATATGTTCGGGCAAATTCACTGCCGGCATGGAAGCTAATCATGTACAGGGTGGCAAGAAGATAAGACTTTCACAGCCACAGCAGATGATGGCACAGGAAAGACATATAGTTGAAGAGGCATATGCAGGAGATATTATAGGTGTATTTGATCCGGGCATATTCTCGATAGGTGATACTATATGCTCATCCAATAAGAAGTTTATGTTTGATGGTATACCTACATTTGCACCGGAACATTTTGCAAGAGTAAGACAGATAGATACTATGAAGCGTAAGCAGTTTATAAAGGGTATAAGTCAGATAGCGCAGGAAGGTGCTATACAGATATTCCAGGAATATAACACTGGTATGGAAGAAATCATAGTAGGTGTTGTAGGTGTTCTTCAGTTTGAAGTACTGGAATATCGTCTTAAAAATGAGTATAATGTTGATATAAAGCTTGAACCATTGCCATATGAGCATATCAGATGGATTGAGAATCCTGATGAAGTGGATGTTAACAGGATAGTCGGTACATCAGATATGAAGAAGATTAAAGACCTTAAGGGTAATCCTTTACTAGTCTTTGCTAACAGCTGGTCTGTTAATATGGTTCTTGAGCGTAATGAAGGTCTTAAGCTGTCAGAATTTGGAAAGAACTAGATACCAGCTTTTTGCATAAAACAGATAGTCATGTGAAGAAGTTTATTTTCATGTGTTATTAATGGACGAATAGTCATTCAAAGCAGTATGAAAGCGAACGAGTGTGGAAGTACGAGCTATTTTTGACATTTTGAACATTGTATCATATAGATATAAAGTGGCTGAAAATAAGGAACCGGGTGATTAGATGAAAGAAAACTACAGAAATATTGCCAGAAAGATAACAGCTGTGGTGCTTATGATGGTGATTGTCATATGCACACAGTCAGGATATACAGGAGTGCTTAAGGTAAAAGCAGATGATGAAATCATAGCGACAGGTTATGTTAATTATGATGTTACTGACTTAAGGATAAGAACAGCACCAGTTAATGGTAAGGTAGTAACCAAAGTTAATGGTGGCTTCAGATTTGATATATATGAGGAAGTCAGTACTAGTGCTACATATAAGTGGTATAATATTGGATTTTATCTTGATGGGGAATACAAAAGAGGATATATAACATCAGAGTATACAACCAAAGATAAAAAATCTGATTATAAACCGGACAATAATTTTGAAGATTATCTTACAGCACAGAATTTTCCGTCATCATATAAAGAAAGCTTAAGACAGCTTCATGAAAAATATCCGTTATGGGTGTTTGTAGCTGATTATAATGGCAGAGACTGGAATACTATGGTAAATGCCCAGAATGTACTAGGAAGAAGCCTTATATATAGTTCAGCTGATGCATCATGGAAGTCAACGGCAGACGGATGTTATAACTGGGAAACAGGAGAATATACCATACTTGATAGTGGAGGCTGGGTACAGGCATCAGAAGGACTTGTAAAGTATGCCCTTGATCCACGTAACTTCCTGGATGATACATATATATTTATGTTTGAGAGTCTTTCGTATGATTCTTCAGTACATAATACGGATGGTGTACGCAATATAATAAGCGGAACGTTTATGGAGAATTCAAGCCATGACCTTGATGGATATGATTATGCAACACTTCTTATGTATGCGGGAGAGGTATCTAATGTAAGCCCTTATCATCTTGCAACCAGAATAATACAGGAACAGGGTGCCAATGGTATTGGTAACCAGATATCAGGAAATGTAAGTGGATACAGAGGTTATTATAATTATTATAGTCAGAATGCATATGCCAGTGGAGGTCTTAGCGCAGTGCAGAATGGTCTTAAGTATGCCATGCAGACAGATGATTCTAATATGCGTCCATGGAATACAAGATACAGAGCAGTAGTAGGTGGTGCTATTAATCTGGGCAAGTGGTATATCAACAAAGGTCAGGATACGATATATTATGAAAAGTTTGATATAAAGAATTTTTCGCATCAATATATGACAAATGTATTAGCTCCGCGTTCAGAGGCTACGAGGGCTAAGAAAGCATATAGTACAAGCACACTTAACAATACAACGTTTAAGTTTACTATACCTGTATATGATAATATGCCATCATCAAGATGTGTTATACCAGATGGTAATCTTAGTTCTAACAACTGGTTAAGAGGATTGGCAGTTGATGGCTATTCGCTCACGCCAACATTTGCCGCTGATACAACAGATTATAATCTTATCGTTGAAAATGAAGTTACAAGTATAGATGTATCGGCATCTACTGCAGATACTAATGCAAGTGTAAGTGGAAGGGGAAGCCATAAGTTATCAGTTGGTGATAATACTATTAATATAGTTGTAACAGCAGAAGATGGTACAACAAGGACATATACTATCAATGTTGTAAGAAAAGAGGCTGTTAAACCAGACCCGGTTCCAGATAAGCCGGATAATGGCAATACTGAGAATGGTGGAAATAATGGTAGTACAGAAACAGATGGTTTTAAGACGAATCTTAAGATTAACAATGATAAGAAAATAGTAACAGGTGTCGGAGTTGGCAGCAGTGTACAGAGTATACTTGACGGTATAACATATACTAACGGATGTTACGGAAAGGTTCTTAACAGCGATGGAAATGAACGTGCATCAGATGATGTAATAGTGACTGGTGATAAGCTTACCATATATAGAAAAGACGGAAGCGTATATGCACAGTATGATGTTGTCATATATGGTGATGTCAACGGCGATGGAGTTATAGATCTTATAGATTTTGTAGCAATCAAGAGAGCAATACTTAACATATCACAGCCTTCAGGTGTACATTTTGAAGCCGCAGATATAATTAATGATGGAAGCCTTGATCTTATGGATTTTGTTGCTATTAAAAGACACATACTTGGAGTAAGCTACATACAACAATAATAAATTATAATTGTTATAATAGCTTTATTATAGCATTTTATAGTAGTTGGTATAAGTAACAGTTGTTATGTAAGACTTATTATGTAAAGCTGTTGAATAGTTAAAAATGTTTTATAGCAGTAGTTGCTATAAGTAAAGTATGAAGGAATAATGATGATATGAAAAAAATAAAGAAAATAGCTGCTTTTTTAATGGCGTTAATATTATGTATGCCATTCTTTAATGTAACAAGCGCCAGTGCAGCAGGTACAGCAAGAGTTTCAATAGGTTCGGCAAGTGGAACAGTAGGGGATACAGTCTCTGTTTCAGTTTCAATAGATGCAAGCTTTGATATAGGTGCTGCTACAATATATGTATCATACGATTCTTCGAAGTTGGAGCCGTCTAGTGGAAGTAACACTGGAACAGTCACATGTAACTTCCTTGACAGCAGCGCATCAAGAAGCCAGCAGACATCAATAAGTTTCAAGATTAAGAGTGCGGGAACATCAAGTCTTACTGTTGTAGGAGATTCCAAAGTTATAAGTATGGATTATGAGAACGCAAGTATATCCAAATCTTCTGGTTCCATAACAGGAGAAGCGCCTGCAAGTTATTCATCAGATAACACGTTAAGTTCACTTGAGATAAGTCCAGGTGTGCTTTCACCGGCATTTTCTCCTAATGTTACTGCATATACAACATCAGTTGGAAATGATTGTGACAGACTTACAGTCAGTGCAACGCCTAATGATTCAAAGGCAACTGTAAAGGTGTCGGGAACACGTATGGATACAGGACTTAACACGACAACTATAACAGTAACAGCAGAAAATGGAAGCAAGAAAACATATACAATAAAAACTACTAAGTCAGATGCCATAAAGTCACCTGAAGAGGCGAGCAAGGAAGCGGAAGGCACAGATGGCGATAATGCCATCAACAGTACTGGTACAGACGATAATAATGCAGTACAGGAACCTATGGTAAACATAGATGGAACGGACTACAAGATAGCTTCATCGTTTGATGAACATCCATTGCCAGAAGGATATACACAGTCTGAGACTGATTATAATGGGATTAAGATAACTGTTGGTATGGGTATTAATACCAAAGTACTGTTAGCTTATCTCGAAAGTGTGGATTCAACAGGAGAAAGTGGTTTCTATGTATATGATACGGTTAACAAATCATTTTCGAAATATATAGAAGTTTATCAGCCTGAGTTGTCATACTGCATACTTCCTATAGATGATTCGTCTATGGAACTTCCTGACGGATATGAACAGGGAAGAATAGATATCAATGGCAGAGAGGTAGATGTACTTCTTGATAAAACAGGTAACTATGCACTATTTTATGGTGTGAGTTCAACAGGTGATACGGGCTGGTTCAGATATAATATTAATGATGGAACAATCCAGGGTTATGCAGGATATAATACATCGGATGAAAATGTATCTGCACGTGTATCAGACAGAGATGTTACTGCTAGTAAAGACGGAGCAGGGATATTAAAGGGAACTGGCAAGGCTGTTCTCTTAGCATTAGCAATACTCATTATTCTGGTAATAGCACTTATTATTGTTATCATAGTACTTTCACGCAAGCTTTCTATCAGCAAAAAAACATTTGCAAAGGCTATTGATAATTATGATGATTCAGATGAAGATGATGATACGGATGATGATATAAATGTTTATGAAACAGACGATGAGTCAGATTCAGAGAGTGATATTGATATACTGGCTGGTGAAGACGGCGAAGAAATGGAAAATGCAGCAGATTCAGAAAAAGCGGAAGAAATAGAAAATGCAGCAGATTCAGAAAAAGCAGATGATATAGATAATACTGGTGATACAGAATCTGAGGAAATTGAACTTGAGGAAATTGAACTTGAGGATGTGGAAGATAAGTAACAAACTGTAGCAAAGCGTGTAAACATGAAAAAATCAGATGTAAGTGCAAATAATAAAAACACTGGATATATAGATTACGATGAATTCAATATAGCCCGTGATAAGATAATCGGCAGGATGCATAATGATAAAGGTATAGGGACTCTGTCTGAAAAAACATTACATGCTGTGCTTAAGAATTATTATGAGCCTGATGATGATAAGCATGAAGTTGCCATAGATGGATATTATGCAGATATATTTAATGACAGCGGGATTATAGAGATACAGACAAGACAGCTTAATAAGCTAAGAGATAAGCTTTCGGTGTTTCTTGAAGAATATCATGTGACCGTAGTTTATCCACTCGCGTATAATAAGTGGTTAAGCTGGATTGACACTGAAAGTGGAGAGGTGAGCACAAAGCGTAAGTCTCCAAGACATTACACAGAATATGATGCATTTTTTGAATTGTACAAGATAAAGCAGATGCTTAAGCACCCTAATCTTTCCATTCATCTTGTACTTATGGACATAGAAGAGTATAAGTTTCTTAATGGCTGGAATTATACTAAAAAAAGAGGCGCAACAAGATATGACAGGGTTCCTGTTGGTGTAAGAAGGATAGTTAAGCTTGACAGACCAGAAGATTATATGCAGTTTGTGCCCATAGAGCTGGGTGATGATGAATTCATGGTTAAGGATTTTGCGAAAGCTGCAAAGGTGCATGAAGATACTGCCAGACTAAGTCTTAACATATTAAACTATCTGGGTGTTGTTAAACGTGTAGGAAAGAAAGGTAACGCGTATGTTTACAGCTGTTGATGATGTGTTCAGAATATCTGTAAGAAATCTTGTTGAATTCGTATGTGCCTCTGGTGATATAGACAACAGGGATGTATCTGTTCCAGATGTCAGGGTCATGCAGGAGGGGGCAAGAATACATAGGAAAATACAACATTCTATGGGGACTTCATATCATGCAGAGGTATTGTTAAGACAATCCATATCACTAACGTCAGCCGCATGCTTTGACTATACGCTTAAGATAGAGGGAAGAGCTGATGGTATTATTGCTGATATTGATGAGGATGAAGAAGGCAACAAAATACCTGTGGGAGAGGTAACTATAGATGAGATAAAAACAATGCAGGCAGATGTTACCAGACTTAAAGAACCTGTGTATGTCCACAAAGCACAGGCTCTTGTGTATGGATATATATATCTGAACAGATATGGACTTGACAACATTAATATCCAGATGACTTATTGCAATCCAGATACAGAAAAAATAGTAAGATTTACAGAAAACTATGATAAAGACCGGATTAATGCCTGGTTTGCAAAGCTTATAGGTGATTTTAAGAGATGGATGGATTATGTATTTGACGATAGAAAGATAAGAAATGAGTCCATACAAAAGCTTAGTTTTCCTTTTGAATACAGAGAAGGACAGAAAAGGCTTGTTGCAAGTGTTTATAAGACTATAGAACAAGGCAGGAGACTGTATATACAGGCACCTACCGGAGTTGGGAAAACAATTTCAACTGTGTATCCATCTGTGCAGGCATGTGGAAGGGGACTTGCTGATAAGATATTTTATCTTACTTCCAAAACGATAACCCGTACAGTTGCTGAGGAGACGTATACTATATTAAGGGATAAGGGACTGCATTTTACAACAGTCACGCTCACGGCGAAAGATAAAATATGTCATATGGATGAGAGAAACTGTAATCCTGACGTATGTGAGTATGCAAAAGGACATTATGACAGAGTTAACGATGCGGTCTATGATATTATAACGCATGAAAGTGTCATAGACAGAGAGAAGATACTTGAATATTCCATTAAACATAAAGTATGTCCTTTTGAAATGTCACTGGATGTTTCATACTGGTGTGATGGTATTATCTGTGATTATAATTATCTGTTTGACCCGGATGCCTCACTTAAAAGATATTTTTCGGATGGCGCAAAGGGGGAATATATATTTCTTGTTGATGAGGCGCATAATCTTATTGACAGGGCAAGACAGATGTATAGTGCAACACTTAAGAAAGAAGATTTTCTTAAGTGTAAGAATATTATAAAAGATATGGATAAAAGACTGGCTTCGTCTCTTGAAAAGTGTAATAAGTATCTGCTTTCGCTTAAGAGAACATGTGAAAAAGATTATATAATAGTCGATGACTGTGGTACGTTTCCAGGAAGTCTGTCAGCGTGTTTTTCATATATGCAGAAGTTTCTTGATAAGCATAAGAAAAATCCAGTGTGTGATGAGATTATGGAGTTTTTCTTTGATGTAAGACATTTCCTTAATATGTATGATTGTGCTGATGATAAATATGTAACTTATGCGGAGCTTGATACTGATGGTGATTTTTTATTGCATTTGTATTGTGTTGACCCATCGGGCAATATATCCTTAAGACTTGGGCAGGGAAGGGCATCGGTCATGTTTTCAGCAACCTTCCTTCCGGTCAATTACTTTAAAGAGATGATATCAGGTGATATAAGTGATTATGCAGTTTATGCACATTCACCTTTTGATACTTCCAACAAAAGAGTGATAGTCGGCAGCGATGTAAGTAGCAGATATACAAGAAGAAATGCGCATGAATACACAAGGATAGCTGATTACATACATACGATGGTTACGTCAAAGCAGGGAAAGTATATGGTGTTTTTTCCATCTTACAGTTATATGCAGTCAGTGTATGATATTTATATAAAAAAGTATGAGAATAACATTATAGAACTGTCCGATATTGATAAGCTGGTTAAAATGTCTGAAATACCAGTAGAATATACAGAAGATATAAACAATGCAGAAACCACCAAAAATGGAAAATACACAGAAAGCAGAAAACATAACGAATTTCAGGAAGATAGCTGTATGTACAATATAATAAAACAGCCATCTAACATGAAAGAGGCAGACAAAGAAAGCTTTCTATCGCTTTTTACAAACGATATAACAAAATGTAATTATAACGATAGTTTTGATGATATAAATATTAATATAAATGCATTTAATACTGGCAAAAATATGAATATCGTTGGTTTCTGTGTGCTTGGAGGAATATTTTCTGAAGGTATAGATTTAAAGGGTGATGCCCTTATAGGAGCCGCTATAGTTGGAACTGGAATTCCTATGATATGCCGTGAGAGGAATATATTGCGGGATTATTTTGATACTCATGGAAAGAACGGATATCAGTATGCGTATGTATATCCGGGAATGAACAAGGTGCTTCAGGCTGCTGGCAGAGTTATAAGAACTGACAGCGACAGAGGTATTATATTGCTGCTTGACGACAGATTCCTGACTAAAGAATATGAGTTGCAGTATCCAAGAGAGTGGGATATGATATACCCATGTGATATTGCAAGGGTTAAAGAATATATAGATGACTTCTGGAAAGAATAGGACAATGAGTTTAATTCTTTGTTATTTTTTTATCAATTATACGTGACTATTGTCAGAATACATTGATAAATTGTCAGACATATGTTATTATTTTGATATAAATATAAACGTGAGTCGCTAATTATGAGATTATTTTATATTGGAGAATACAGTATGGAAGAAAGTAAGTTAAAAGAGATGATTAATTCTAATGCTGGCATAGATGAATGGAAGAAAGCTGGATTTAATGATCTTCAGGCATTAGAGATTACAAAAGGAATTAACAGTGGTGTTGATGTATCGTTATATGCTGTTGAAGAATTTAACGAAAGACAGATGAAAGTTATAAGAAATGCCCTTCAGGAGGGTATAGATGTAACACCTTTTGCCAAGCCTGAGTATGATTATATGCAGATGGAGCAGATAAAAGAAGGTATTAAAGAGGGCATGGACTTGTCGCTTATATGTAATCCCAAGTATGATTATTCAGTCATGAGAGAGATAAGACTTGCACTTAAGTACAGGTTCGATCTTAGCAGATATGCAAGCATGGGATACCCTGGAGATGTGTTAAGGCAGATAAGGTTATCAAAGAAGGATGACATAGATATTTCATTTTTTGTAAAAGATAACTATAATGCAAGTCAGCTTAACGAGATAAGATTAGGTCTTATTAAATGTGTAGATGTATCAAGATATATGTTACATGAATACACAGCTGAGCAGATGAAGCAGATAAGACTGGGACTTGAAAGCGGCGTAGATATAACAAGATATAACATGATAGGTTTTTCTTCCGGGCAGATGGAACAGATAAGGCTTGGTCTGGAAGAGGGTATAGATGTAACTCCTTATGCGGATCCTTTTATAGATGCTGTAAGGATGAAGGAAGCAAGACTTAAAGCAGAGAATAAAGGCACTGAACATACAGAACAGCTGAATGAACTGCAGAGCCAGGAGATATTGTTAGGACTTCAGAGTGGAGTGGATGTCAGCCTGTATGCAGATCCAAGATATACATTCAGGCAGATGGAGCAGATAAGGATAAGACTTGAAAAAGGATTAGATCCATCAGAATTACTGATATATAAGGATAACTGATAAGTCCGGGTATGAGTAAGAACATGAAACTATAGATGATTGGAGGATTCAGATTTGAGTAATGTATATGAAAAACAGACAGAATTGAATACCAAGAATGTAGTTGTCAGTGTTGCTGAGGATCATATGAGTGCTAGCGTTGTCCTTGGTTCTATAGGACAGGATAGTTCGTATACGTATGAAGAAATTATGGATAAATTATCAGCAGCAGGGGTACGGACGGGTATAGATGAAGCTAAGATAAGAGATATTATTGTTAAAAAGATATACGAGATGGATGTGACAGTAGCAGAAGGAAAGGCTGCTGTTGATGGGGAAGATGGACGTTATGTATTCCACTTTGATGAGAATTATGAAAGAGATAATAAGCCAACCTTAAGAGAAGATGGTTCAGTAGATTACTTTAATGTTAAGCTTTTTGAAAAGGTTAACTCTGGAGATAAGCTGGCTGAATATATAGAACCAACTAAAGGAGAGTTTGGTTATGATGTGTGTGGAAAGCTGCTTATACCTAAGCCGGGCAGACCAAGTCCAAGGTTAAGGGGAAGAGGATTCACGGTTTCAGAGGATGGTAATACATATTTTGCACAGACAGATGGCAAGGTTGAGTATCGTAACTATGATCTTAATGTAAGCACTGTATATAGTGTATCAGGAGATCTGGATGCCGGAAGCATAGATTTTAATGGTGATGTTACTATAGATGGCGGTGTACATAGCGGTGCTACTGTTCATGCCATGGGTAACATATTTGTTGGTGGATACGTTGAAGATGCTGTACTTAAAGCTGGTAAGGACATAATAATCAAAGATGGGGTGAATGCCAGAGAGAATGGGGTTATTGAAGCAGATGGAAATATATCTGCAAGATTCTTTGAGAATGCAACCATTATAAGTCACAGCGATATCAAGTGTGACTATATGCTTAATTCCAATGCGACAGCATATGGCAATATATATCTTGAGGGCAAGCTTGGTTCTGTCATAGGTGGAGATATAACTGGAATAAGGGGCGTTTCGGTTAAGAGCTGTGGTAGTGATGCGTTTGCAAAGACAGTAATCCGTGTAGGAGCAACAAAGAATATAAATTCCGAATATGCACAGATCATTATGAAGATTAAGGACATAGATTCAGAGGTAGAGCGTTATGACCAGGCATTATATAAGCTTGATTTATTAAAAAAGGCTAACTCTGATAAATTCGATGAGAATCTGCACAGAAAGGTATTCCAGACAAAGATAGTAAAGAAAGCAGAGAAAGCCAAGTACGAAGAGCGTGGAAGATATCTGTATTCACTAATAAGGGAGTCTGAGAGAGCTGTGGTGAAGGTAGATAAGAATATATATCCAGGAAGCCGTGTGTTTATGGGTGATAAGACATACGTACCAAGTGCTGTATTCACACATATTGCACTTAAGAAGACATCATCAGGAATACTTATAAGAAATTATGATTCCCTATAGAAAACTATGATTATAATATTGAGATTGTTATAGTAAAATATACAATCTTATTATAGTAAAATGTACAATCTGTCATTCAATGTTTAGTACATGTGTAATAGTGTCTGCTGATAGTGACTGCTGATGAGGAAAGCGGCATGTTGATTTATCAGGCAATATAGAAATAGATTGTTAAATAAAAATAAAAGGTAAGGTTAAATAATGATTAAAGAAGTAGCATCAATAGATCTTCCAGTACATGAACGTATGGTTGTAAGAAAAAACAGGCTTACACCAGAAGGTTATAATGAAGGCGACAGGGCTCCAAGAATATCGATAGTTACAGGTACTCATGGCGATGAACTTGATGGACAGTACATATGCTATGAGATTATAAGGAGAGTTAACCAGCATCCGGAGAAGTTAAAAGGAATAATAGATATATATCCAGATATTAATCCCCTTGGAATAGATATAGGTTCAAGGGGAATTCCAATGTTTGAACTGGATATGAACAGAGTGTTTCCAGGGGATAACAATGGTGCTGTAGCTGAGAGTGTTGCTGCCGGAATAGTGAATGACATAATAGGCAGTGATTTCTGTCTTGATATACATTCAAGTAACATATTTGTAAGAGAAATGCCGCAGGTTAGACTTAATGATGATAACGTAGACAGGCTTCTTCCATATGCAAAGATGTTAAATGCTGATTTTGTCTGGATATTTTCATCTATAACAGTACTTGATGCAACGCTTGCATATAGTCTTAATCATATGGGAGTTCCTACTCTTGTTGCAGAGATGGGTGTAGGAAACAGGATTAATAAAGAATACAGTAAACAGCTTATTACTGGAATATTTAATCTTATGACAGAACTTGGAATATGGGATGATGAGAAGATAGAAGTAAGGGAGCCTATCATATCGACAGAAGGTGAGGTTAACTTTATTACGGCCATGGACAGTGGTATATTTGTTCCAGCTATCAGTTCATGTGGAGGTATACATATGGGAGAGCATATAGGTGATATAATAGAGCCTATAGAGGGGAGAGTTATACAGCATGTAGAGTCTCCTATGGATGGAATAGTCTTTACACTAAGAGAGAATCCTGTTGTATACAAAGGAGCACTTCTTGCCAGAGTTCATGGAGGCAGAAAATCATGAAAAAAGAAATATTATATAGTTTAAAAGGCATATACAGAGAGAATTTTGAGATAGAGGGTTATAGATTCGGAAGTGGAGAGAAATCAGCATGTATAGTTGGAGCATTGCGCGGCAATGAGATACAGCAGCTATATATATGTTCCCAGCTTATTAAGGTGCTTAAGGAGCTTGAAGCACATGGGGCTATATCACATAACCATGAGATACTTGTTATTCCATCAGCTAACAGATTCTCCATGAATGTAGAGAAAAGGTTCTGGCCAATAGATAATCTTGATATAAACAGAATGTTTCCAGGAGATGCCACAGGAGATACAACAAAGCAGATAGCAGCGGCTATATTTGAAAGCTGTAAAGGCTATAATTATGGCATACAGTTTGCAAGCTTTTATATGCCAGGAGATTTCATACCGCATGTTCGTATGATGGAAACAGGATATCAGAGTGCAAGCCTTGCGAATCTTTTCGGACTTCAGTATGTGGTTATAAGAAAGCCTAAGCCTATGGATACAGCAACACTTAATTATAACTGGCAGATGAATGGAACGAATGCATTTTCCATATATACTAACAGTACAGATATGGTTGATGATAAGTCAGCAAGACAGGCTGTATCTTCTGTGTTAAGATTCCTTACAAGAATGGGCATAGTAAAGTACAATAATCACAGTGGATACATAGCAAGTGTTATTAACGAATATGATCTTTCAGCAGTCAAGACATATGATGCAGGATTTTATAAAAGACTTAAAGAACCGGGTGATCCTGTAGTACATAACGAAGTTATAGGACAGGTGATAGATCCGTGTGAAGGTTTTGTTAAGAGTGAGATAATCTCGCCAACAGATGGTATCGTGTTTTTTGCTCATACAGCGCCTATGGTTATGAGCAATGAGGTTGTATACAAGATTATCAGACGTATGCATGAATAATCAATCTTGTTTATTTAATTTTAATATGTTACAATATTTAACATTCTTTCAATAATAGTGAGAGAATTACAGCTGATTAAGAAAGGAATTAATTAAAATGAGTGGCGTAAGAAGAGTTTTTGTTGAAAAGAAGAAGCCTTTTGCAGTTAATGCCAAGGAACTTCACGATGAAATCACTGGATATCTTGGAATAAAGGATATCACAGATGTAAGAGTACTTATAAGATATGACATCGAGAATCTCTCAGATGATATATATAAGAAAGCACTCACTACTGTATTCTCAGAACCACCTGTAGATGATGTTTATGAAACAGAATTTACAGCTGCTGATGATGACTATGTATTCTCCGTTGAGTACCTTCCTGGACAGTTTGACCAGAGAGCAGATTCAGCCGAACAGTGTGTTAAGTTTCTCAACGAGAATGAAACTCCGGTAATTAAGACAGCAACTACTTATATTATCTCTGGAAAGCTTACAGAAGATGATAAGGACAAGATTAAGAACCATTGTATTAATCCAGTTGACTCAAGAGTGGCTGATGAGAATATCCCAGAGACTCTTGTTACTAAGTTCGATACGCCAGCTGATGTTATTATATTTGATGGCTTTAAGGACATGGATGAAAATAAGTTAAAGTCTTTATATGATTCACTTGGCCTTGCCATGACATTCAAGGATTTCAAGTTTATTCAGGATTATTTTAAGAATGAAGAAAAAAGGAATCCATCTATGACAGAGATCAGAGTACTTGATACATACTGGTCTGATCATTGCCGCCACACAACGTTTGCAACAGAGTTAAAGAATGTTACGTTTAAGGACGGTTTCTACAGAGCTCCTATGGAAGAAACATATAACAGATATCTGTCTGACAGGGCAGTTATCTATAAAGATAGAAAAGATAAGTTTGTATGTCTTATGGATCTTGCCCTTATGGGTATGAAGAAGTTAAAGGCAGAAGGTAAGCTTGCTGATCAGGAAGAATCTGATGAGATTAATGCCTGCTCTATAGTAGTTCCTGTTGAGATTGATGGAAAGACAGAGGAGTGGCTTGTTAACTTTAAGAACGAAACACACAACCACCCAACAGAGATAGAGCCATTTGGTGGTGCTGCTACATGTCTTGGTGGAGCTATAAGAGATCCACTTTCAGGACGTACATATGTTTACCAGGCTATGCGTATAACAGGTGCCGCAGATCCTACAGTTCCAGTAGCAGAAACACTTCATGGAAAGCTTCCTCAAAGAAAGATAGTTACAGAGGCAGCTCATGGATACAGCTCATATGGTAACCAGATAGGTCTTGCGACAGGTTATGTTAAGGAAATATATCATCCAGATTACGTTGCCAAGCGTATGGAGATTGGTGCAGTTATAGCTGCAGCCCCAAGAAGTGCAGTTAAGAGAGAGAATTCCGACCCAGGAGATATCATCATTCTTCTTGGTGGACGTACAGGACGTGATGGCTGTGGCGGTGCTACAGGTTCATCAAAGGTTCATACAGAGGAATCTATAGAGACTTGTGGAGCAGAGGTTCAGAAAGGTAATGCACCTACAGAGCGTAAGATGCAGAGACTTTTCAGAAGACCAGAGGTTACTAAGCTCATTAAGAAATGTAACGACTTTGGTGCTGGTGGAGTATCAGTAGCTATAGGTGAGCTTGCAGATGGTCTTAAGGTTGATCTTGATAAGGTTCCTAAGAAGTATGAAGGCCTTGATGGAACAGAACTTGCCATATCAGAATCACAGGAACGTATGGCAGTTGTAGTCGATCCTTCAGATGTTAAAGAGTTCCTTGCATATGCAGCAGAGGAGAATCTTGAAGCAGTAGAAGTTGCAGTTGTTACTAAGGATCCAAGACTTGTACTTAGCTGGAGAGGAAAGGATATAGTTAATATATCAAGAGCATTCCTTGATACTAATGGCGCACATCAGGAGACCTCTGTACTTGTAGATATACCAGATGAGAAAGATAACTATCTTAAGGCAAAGGAAGTTGAGGATGTTAAGGGTAAGTGGCTTAAGACACTTGCAGATCTTAACGAGTGTTCACAAAAGGGTCTTGTTGAAAGATTCGATGGCTCAATCGGTGCTGGTTCAGTGCTTATGCCTTATGGTGGTAAGTATCAGCTTACAGAAACACAGGCTATGGTTGCCAAGCTTCCAGTTCTTAAGGGTAAGTGTGACACAGTTACTATGATGGCTTATGGTTTCGACCCATATCTTTCTAAGTGGAGTCCATACCATGGTGCAATGTATGCAGTTACTGATTCAGTGGCAAAGATAGTTGCTGCTGGTGGTGATTATAGTAAGATAAGATTCACATTCCAGGAATACTTCAGAAGAATGACAGAAGATCCATCAAGATGGAGCCAGCCATTTGCAGCACTTCTTGGTGCTTATGAAGCACAGATCGGATTCGGTCTTCCATCTATCGGAGGAAAGGATTCCATGTCAGGAACATTTGAACATATAGATGTACCACCTACATTGTGTTCATTTGCGATAGATGTAGCTAAGGAGAAGGATATAATCACTCCAGAGCTTAAAGAAGCAGGTAATGTACTTGTAAGATTCGATATTGAAAAGGATAAGTACGACCTTCCTGTATTCTCACAGATTAAAAAGCTTTATTCAGGAGTACATGAGGCTATCCAGGCTGGAGCTGTTGTATCAGCATATGTGCTTGATTCTAATGGTTTAGTACCTGCCATAAGTAAGATGGCATTTGGTAATAAGTTAGGTGTTGCAGTTGATTCATCTGTATCTGAGGAAGAACTCTTCGCACCTGCTTATGGATGCATAGTTGCAGAAGTTAAGGCAGATAAGCTTGCAGATATCAAGGTTGCATACACTAAGGTTGGTGTTGTAACTGATGAGGCAAGATTCACATATAAGGATATGTCTATCAATGTAGAGGAGGCTTTAAGCGTATGGAAGGATACACTTGAAGATGTATTCCCTACAAAGGTAACTAAGGAAACAGATAAGATCGAAACACCTGTATATTCAGCAGGTAATGTTCATATATGTAAGAACAAGGTTGCAAAGCCAACTGTATTCATACCGGTATTTCCAGGTACTAATTGTGAGTATGATAGTGCTAAGGCATTTGAAAGAGCAGGAGCTGATACTATAGTTAAGGTGTTTAGGAATCTTGATGCAGAGAGTATCAGGGAGTCTGTTGATGAGTTTGAGAAAGCTATCAACCAGGCACAGATTATCATGTTCCCAGGTGGTTTCTCAGCAGGTGATGAGCCAGATGGTTCAGCTAAGTTCTTCGCAACAGCATTCCGTAATGCAAAGATGAAGGAAGCAGTTGAGAAGCTTCTTAATGAAAGAGATGGTCTTGCACTTGGTATCTGTAATGGTTTCCAGGCACTTATCAAGCTTGGACTTGTACCTAATGGAAAGATAACAGGACAGGATGTTAATTCTCCTACATTAACATTTAACACAATCAACCGTCATATATCCAAGATGGTATATACAAAGGTTGTCACTAATAAGAGCCCATGGCTTGCAGGTGCAGAACTTGGAAAAGTATATTGCAACCCTGCTTCACATGGCGAAGGACGTTTTGTAGCACCTAAGGAATGGCTTGACAAGCTCTTTGAGAATGGTCAGGTAGCTACACAGTACTGTGACCCTGAAGGCAATATTTCAATGGATGAAGAGTGGAATGTCAATGGTTCATATATGGCTGTTGAAGGTATCACAAGTCCGGACGGAAGATGCTTAGGCAAGATGGCACATTCTGAAAGACGAGGAGAGTCTGTTGCTATTAATATCTATGGTGAACAGGATATTAAGATATTCGAGTCAGGTGTTAAGTACTTTAAGTAATAAATAAAGTTTATAATGTCATGTTAGAATATTAAATCGTATGATTAATATGATATTGAGGTTAAGCAGGTAATTGCCATAATTGTACTTAGTATGGTTATGGCATCCTTCAATATCGCATAACAGGACATCATAATATATTAAGGAACTATCAACCAGAGATTGCTAATATAGCCGATTAGCGTGTAACTATTTAATCATCTGGAGTAGTTGTCTGTAACAGGCAGAATAGCCGGATGATTAATTGACGCAGACATTTAATCAGGAGTGAAGGCTATGAAAGCAACAAATGCAGAAGTTATGGTTATTAATGGAACTATCAATAAGGATTGGATAAGACAGTATGGTGAGGATATTCACAATGTCAGGGAATTGTACATATCAAAGGATGTAAAGAAGATTGAGCCTGATATGTTAGCAGTTCTTGATAATCTTACGACTATAGTTGTGGATGAGGATAATCCATATTATGATAGCAGGGATAATTGTAATGCTGTGATAGACAGCCAGACTAATGAACTGGTCATAGGCTGTCAGAGAACTGTTATTCCGGCAGGAATAACGGGAATAGGTGTATATGCATTTTATGGAAGAAGTGGTTTAAAGAGTATAACTATTCCATATAGCATATCTTATATATCTAAGTGCGCTTTTGAAGATTGTTATAATCTTGTTGATGTTAAGATGACTTCAGGTATCAGGCATATAGGTGCCAGAGCATTTGCAGGATGTGTAAGCCTTATGGACGTATGGGTACCGGAAGAGATTGCAGAAGTGCAGGATGGTGCATTTGAGAGTGTCAATCATATCACATATGACGGAACACTTGAATATGACGAATGGGGTGCATGGATAGTAGGCTGATAACAACCCTATAATAACATATACACGTTGGTAAAAGGAGAACTGGTAGCGGTAAGCTACTAGCTCTCCTTTTTTTTAAGATTATCAAGTGCAAATTCACATGACTGTACAACAAGTTCATTTACAGAGATATCCTCCTGCTGTGCAATCAGTGATAATCTGTCAGCTAATTCTTTGGGAATACGATAAGTTCTGTTTACATATTCCGTTTTTTTAATTTCGAACTTCATAATATCACCCGCTTATATCAATTTTTTATGCAAATATTATCAATATTTATTTTAGTGTTAAACAGAAATGAAATATATACAGCAAAATCACACGCTAAATTGAGCGTGTATTATTGCAATAAAATAATATGTGGTGTATATTGTTTACAAGACAGAGTTGAAAAAAATTATAACAAATATGAATTTATAAAACCTTTTTAAGATTGGGAACGTCATATAAGTGTTGGATATATAAATCATATCCAGATACTAAGAGGATTATATAACAGATATTATATATAATTAATACTGTTAATAATAAAAACAAACAATATGAAAGGAGGTTGATAAATATAAGAGTGTAATATTATGAACAATGGGAAATGTTTAATAAAGCAAAGGAGAATTTATGAAAAAATATCTGAGAAAAAGTGTAAAGCTGTTAATCGCATTGGGTATTTCGATGGTTTTTATTCTGGGATTTAACAATAAAAACTCAACCGCAGCTTCTAACACAGATATAAGACCCGGTTACGATGGGCAGTGGTATTATTATAATGATGGTAATATCGATATGAGCTATACAGGACTTGCCAGTAATGAATATGGCTGGTTCTATATAAGAAATGGCATAATAGACTGGAGTTATACAGGATTAGCCAGTAACGAATACGGCTGGTTCTATGTAAACGGAGGAGTGCTTGACTGGAGTTACACGGGACTTGCGGGCAATGAATACGGCTGGTTCTATGTAAGCAACGGAGCTCTCGACTGGGGTTATACGGGACTTGCGAGTAACGAATATGGCTGGTTCTATATAAACGGAGGAGTGCTTGACTGGAGTTATACAGGACTTGCGAATAACGAATACGGCTGGTTCTATATAAACGGTGGAGCACTTGACTGGGGCTACACAGGATTAGCCTATAATGAGTATGGCTGGTTCTATGTAAGTAACGGAGCACTTGACTGGGGCTACACAGGATTAGCCTATAATGAGTATGGCTGGTTCTATGTAAGTAACGGAGCACTTGACTGGGGCTACACAGGATTGGCATATAATGAATACGGCTGGTTCTATGTAAGCAATGGAGTACTTGACTGGAGTTATACAGGTATTGCCTCTAATGACAATGGACAGTGGTACATAGAAGGTGGACAGATTAACTGGGGCTACACAGGACAGATAAGCTTTAATGGCAGACTGTATGATGTTTCAGGTGGTAAGGCAACATTGCATATCGATGAGACACATCAGCATGTATACAGGGATGTAGTAGTTGCACCTACATGTACTTTAAAAGGTTATACAGAGCATATATGTGATGGATGTGGTGACAGTTATAAAGACAGCTATACTAAGGAATTGGGACATGACTATAAGTCAGAGATAACTAAATCACCAACATGTACAGAAAATGGAGTAAGAACATATACATGCAGCAGATGTGGTGACTCATATATAGAACCTGTATTAAAGACAGCACACAGGTATGAGGATACAGTAGTAGAGCCAACATGTACAAGCAATGGTTACACTAAGCATGTGTGTGTTGTATGTGGCGACAGTTATATAGATAATGAAAAGGCTGCATTAGGACATAGTTATACATCAGAAGTAAGTGTGGAGCCAACATGTACAGGAAGCGGTCAAAAGATATATAGATGCAGCAGATGTTATAATTCGTATACAGAAACGATTGCAGCTACAGGACATAAGTATGTAGATACAGTTGTTGCACCAACATGTACAAGTAATGGATATACTGAGCATGTGTGCAGCATATGTGGGGAGTCATATACTGATAATAGTAAAGATTGCCTGCCTCATAGTATAACTTCTGAAGTATTTATAGAACCTACATGTACTCTAGAAGGATGGGAAACTAATACATGTAGTGTATGTGGATATACTTATAATGAGATGGTGCCAAAGCTTGAACATAATTATGTTGTAGACAGTGTATTAGAACCAAGCTGTGAATATAAAGGATATACCGTATATAAATGTACAAGGTGTACTAAAGGGTATACTGCTGATTATATAGAGCCAACAGGTCATTCTTACGAAACAACAGATGTAAGAGAGGCAACTTGTACAAAAGAAGGATATATTGAACATAAGTGTTCAAAGTGCGGAAAGTATGAATATGAATATACACCAAAGGCTGAGCACAAGTATACAGATAAAGTTGTACCACCAAGCAGTAAAGAAAAAGGATATACATTACATACATGTACAGTGTGTGGAGATACATATAAGGATAATTATACAGAGGATTATGACCCACATAGGAAGGTATATGGTGATGAATATGATGCAAGAGCTATATATGTAGAGCCCGGCGACAGAGTTGTATTTGATGTAACTGGACGTTTCAGAAGTTATTATGTTAGTATTGATGATGAAAGAACAGAACTTGAAGCTGGACAGGAAATAGAGATAACTAAAGATTATGAATATAAGAATTTACAATTTTGTGCATCTACAGGTAGTTATGATAGTTATTATTGTAAAATTATTGTAGGTAATATAGATAAAGAAAGTGGTTTCTTCTATCTTGAAAATCAGGATGAACCGGGAACAGCTACAATATATAACTATGTTGGTGATGATGCAGAACAGATTACATCATTAACAGTACCTGCACAGGTTGCCGGATTAAAGGTTACAAATGTACATAGCACTTTTGATACATGTACTTCATTGGAAGAACTTATATATTCAGAGGGAATTACAGATGTTGTTTTTGAAACTAATAATAAAAGTCAATTTAAAGTACCAACAGAATTACAAAATCCATCTAAGAGGATAGTTATTCCATCAACTGTAACAAGCGGTAAAATAAATAATTTCGCAGTTAATGAGTACCAAGAGACACCTGAGATTGTGTTTAATGGTACACCTAATATACCAGATGATTTCTGTAATGGAATGAAAAATCTTAAAAAGGTAACTTTATTACCGGGAGTACAGACAATAGGAGAAAGTGCATTTGCTGGGGCAGGAATAGAAGAACTTTCTTTACCAGAGTCTGTTAAAACAATAGGAAATAATGCTTTTGCAGGTTGTGACAATTTAACAGAGGTTATTATACCAGAAACAATTACTGATATTGGTGAAAGCGTTTTTGCTGATTGTGATGATGTTGAAAGAGTAGTCTGGTCAGATAAGCTGACAGAGATACCTAAATATACATTTAAGAATTGTGTATCACTTAAGGATATTGATTTTGGTAATGTAGAGAGTATTGGTACATCAGCATTTGACACTTGTACATCATTAACATCGGTAAATATTCCAGATAGCGTAACTAAGATAGGTGACCATGCATTTAGTGGCTGCTCATCGCTTGTTATAGATAAGCTTCCAACTAACGTGACAGTTTACGATGACGGAGTGTTTAACGAATGTAAGGCATTTACTTTATCAGAAATTCCAGAAGGAGTTACACACATATGGTCTGGAGCATTTGCAGGATGTGAATTTCCGAATTCAATCACACTTCCTGTCTCAATTAAGGTTGCAAGAGGTCTTAATGGCTGTAAGAAATTAATCTTAAAGGAAGGAGTTACAAAGCTTGATTCACAGATAAAGTATTGCAGCAAGGTTGAAGAGGTAATACTTCCTGAGACATTAACAGAGATTGGAAACAGGGTATTTGAGGGATGTGACTCATTAAAGTCCATCACAATTCCTAAGAGCCTTGAGCTTTGTCCGGGGGCATTGTCAGTGTGGGGACCAGCATTTGAATTTTCAAGCATAGAAACAGTGACATTTGAAGAAGGCACTGAAAAGATACATAATGCATTGTTTGCTTACTGTGGTTCATTAAAGACTGTAAATATACCTGACACAGTTAAAACGATAGGACAGTATGCTTTCACTTACTGTGAAAACCTTGAAAGTGTAAATATTCCAGAGGGTGTTACAACACTTGAAACAAGCTGCTTTGCTCATTGCGGCAACCTTAAGAGTATAACGATACCATCAACGATAGATGATGTAGGTGGTGCTATATCAGGTTCACCTTTTGAATATTGCGGAATTGAAACAGTAGAATTCACAGGAAACAGAACAACTATACCACAAAGTATATTCTATGAAAGTAACAACTTAAAGCATGTTATTTTCCCAGAGAATTTAAAGGAGATTGGAAACACAGCATTTTATGGCTGCGATTCACTTGAAACAGTAACATTCCCAGAAGGACTTGAGAGAATAGGTGACGGCGCATTTGCATACTGCCCTAATCTTACAGAGGTTACTATACCAAACAGCGTAACATACTGGGGAAGCGAGTCGGTGTCAGGTCTTGGAAATGCTTTTGAATACAGCGGACTTAAGACAGTACACCTTAACGAAGGAAGAACAGAAATACCAAGTTACGCATTTATTCACTGCGAGAACCTGACAGACATTAACATACCTTCAACAGTGGAAAAGATAGGTGATTATGCATTTGATTACTGCAGCAGCTTAGAGAACATAGTTCTTCCGGAAGGTCTTACAAGCCTTGGAATGGCAGCATTTGCCAACACAGGAAGTTTAAGAAGTATTGTATTACCTAAGTCAATTACTAACTACGGCTGGGTAGTAGGCGGAGGACCTTTCGAGTACAGCGGACTCAGCGAGGTAACATTAGAGGATGGAACAACTAACATAGCAGAAGGATTATTCACATTCTGTAAGAATCTTTCAACTATCAACATTCCATCATCAGTGACAACTATTAATAATTATGCATTCTATGGCTGCGAAAGTCTTACTTCATTCACTATACCTGCCAATGTAACAACATTAGGTGCGCAGGTGTTCTATGATAGTGGCGTAACTGAAATGTTTATACCTAAGACACTTATAACAGCCGGTAACAATACTATGAGTGCATTTGAAGGAAGTAACATAGCAAAGATTACATTAGAAGAAGGAATAACTACAATAAGCACAGCAGAGTTTACATTGTGCAAGAAGCTTACAGAGGTTAATCTTCCATCTACACTAAAGACAATAGAGAACAGTGCATTCCAAGGCTGTGATGCATTAGTAAGTATCACTATTCCTTACGGCGTAACAAGCATAGAAGGCTATGCATTTGCAGACTGTGCAGCATTAGAAAAGGTTGTTGTACCATCAAGTGTGACATCGATTGCAACACTTGGCAGCGGTCAGCATATATTTGCACATATACAGACTTCTGGGGATAATTATCCAACAATGTATGTAAAAGAAGGAAGTTATGCACAGACATATGCAATAGATAATAACATTAATTATAAGATTGAAAATGTTAAATAACAAAAATGTTAAATAATGCATATGCTGATGAATGTAATCAGATAATATACTGTAAACTGGTTTATGCCTTTAATGATATAAGGACATGAACCAGTTTTTGAGTTTAGTTGTCAAAACATAAATATTAAGATAAAAAAATATTGACAAACGATGCAAGTTAGGCTATTATAATAGCAGTTAGAACTAACTAACACATATGCCTATGTAATACATTGAATGAACGGGTCGGGTGCCCGTTTATTTAAAAGATACAAGTTAGCAATAACTAACATAAGTTAGATATAAACTAACATAGACAATAATTATTTATACAATGTGTAAAAGTGTAAAAGCTTAAAGATTTCAAAATGGATTATATAGAATGTGAGGCTGCTTATTATGTTTTGCGTTTTGGAATATTAATATGCAGTATTGGATATAAGCGGATTAGCAGTACAAGGAGGATAAGGATGAGCGTAGTTATAATTGGTGGCAATGAATGTATGGTATGTCAATATGAGAAAATATGTAAAAAACATGGATGTAAAGCCAAAGTATTTGTAAAGGAAAAAAGCGGATTCAGCAAGCAGATAGGCAATCCAGACCTTATGATACTTTTCACAAATACTGTCTCACACAAGATGGTACACAGTGCTGTCACAGAGGCCAAGAGTAAGGATATACATATAGTACGTGCACATTCAAGCAGCGCATCTTCGCTTAACGCTGTACTTCAGGAATATGTTTCTGGAAATAAGGCATGCTAATCTGATAAGGAAAACCATAAAAATCCAGGTGAAAACAGGAGGATTGCAATGAGCAGCAGACTTGAAGCACAGATAGTCATCGAATGCGCACCAACGTTAGCCGGAATAAAAACTGCTAATCTGTTTAATTACAGGTACAGTAGCAGGACAGATTTTATGATGGAACTAGATGAGGCAAACAAAGAACTTAATATCAAGGGATTGTATATCAGGGCTTTAAGATGTAGTGATACAAGTGCACTCATATATGTATATAGACGAAGCCTTCTTTTTAAGGATATTAATAAAGATGAAGTGTGGAATATACTTCTTAGTTATGGATATTCGGTCAGAAATGTGGATGAGGCTATAAAAAAACTAGAGATACGTCTTGGTGAAAGCGGATGTTTTCCTCATGAGATAGGATTGTTTCTGGGATATCCTGCACAGGATGTAAAGGAATTCATACTTAACAAAGGACAGAATTGTAAGTTTTGCGGCGTATGGAAGGTGTATTCTGATGAGCAGGAAAGTGTAAGAACATTTAAACGTTTCAAGAAATGTTCGATAGTTTATAAGAAAGTATTCACAGGAGGCAGAACGTTAAATCAATTGACTGTGAATGCATAGCTAATGCATTCATTTTCAATATATTATGTCATAAACGAATAAGTGTAACATGATACAGGAAGTATAAGTTCTAAAGTTTTATAATGCAGGCAGGAACATGTATCTTTCACTTAAGTCATAATGCATCCGTTTATGCAGTTATTAATTAAAATGGAGGATATTAAGAAATGAGTAAAGTTGCAGTAGTATATTGGAGTGGAACAGGTAATACAGAGGCTATGGCTAATGAGGTAGCAGAAGGTGCAAAGGCAAAGGGTGCAGAGGTAACAACTCTTACAGCCTCAGGATTTAGCGCATCAGATCTTGCTGCATATGATGCTGTAGCATTTGGATGCCCGGCTATGGGTGCAGAGAACCTTGAAGAATCAGAATTCGAGCCAATGTTTACAGATTGTGAGGGAAGTCTATCTGGAAAAAAGATTGCTCTTTTTGGCTCATACGGCTGGGGCAGTGGCGAATGGATGGATGAATGGGCAGACAGGTGTAAAAAAGATGGGGCTGATCTGGCAGCTGATCCTGTAATCTGTAATGAGGCACCAGACGATGAAGCAAAGGAAAATTGTAGAAATCTTGGAGCTGCATTAGCATAATCAAACTTAAAGTACATTTCACAAAGTATGTATGACTGCTGGTAGTTTATATTTGTCTGGTTGTGGCATAATTTAGTACTGAATATTCAATTAAATCAAGCAGGACGGAAGGGGCAGAATTGTGTGCAAAGCGCACAATTCCGCCTTCTTACTTTGATTTAGCCACACATTTATGTTTGTAAATCATATCCGATTGAAGCTTCAGGCATCGTTGATGCATGTGCATCAGCTTCTCACACATATGATGTCGTCAGTTTGTTAAGAATGTGTGCCAGACAGTAAGTTAGGTTTTTCTTAATATTATTCGGCAAAACTTACTTCTGTTGCAAAAATATAACATAAATTAAAAATATCTAAAAAAAGTAATTGACATCTAATAAGCGTTAGTATATACTAACACCGTGGTAAATGAAAAACATTATCAACATTAGGAGTGGTAATAATTGCGAATGATATCCACATCATTATATACAGACAGGAGTGATGATTATGCCATTATCAATGATAGGTGAAGGTGAGACAGCGACAATAACAAGGGTCGGAGGAAAAGAGGAAACAAGACGCTTTCTTGAGAATCTCGGATTTGTGGTTGGAGCTATCGTAACAGTAGTTTCTAAGACTGGTGGTAATGTTATAGTTAACATAAAAGAATCAAGGGTGGCTATAGGTAAAGATATGGCTACTAAGATTATGGTATAAGGAATATATGACAGTTTAATTATCGGATTGAATTTATTAATATGTCTGATAGGTTTAATTTAATAGATTGATTTAATATAGTTATTTGCTTAGATTAATTTATTAGATTATTACGAATTAACTGTTATAGTGATTCATATGTTATAAAGACTTGTTATGCAAGCCTCTATATAGATTTCATCATTGCCAGTATATTTTTATGAATATACATTTGTTATCAGTTTATAAGTACGATGCAAGGATAATGATGATTAACAATAATCATTTATGAAGGAGAGATGAAGATGACTTTAAAGGAAGTTTCTGTAGGTCAGACTGTTAAAGTTGCCAAGCTTAATGGTGAAGGTCCAGTTAAGAGAAGAATTATGGATATGGGCATCACAAAGGGCGTTGAGGTCTATGTAAGAAAAGTTGCACCTTTAGGTGATCCAATCGAGGTAACTGTCAGAGGATATGAGTTATCTATCCGTAAGGCAGATGCAGCTATGATTGAAGTTAACTAGCAGGATGTATATTTTTTTTAGGCAGAGGTTAGCAAGGACTAATCACAGCAAGTACAATCTAAACAAAGACAGTTACAACTAAGTGTAATGACTATACAAGGAAAGAGGTAGAAAGATGTCAATTAAGATTGCATTAGCAGGTAACCCAAACTGCGGTAAAACAACATTGTTCAATGCACTCACAGGCTCTAACCAGTTCGTAGGTAACTGGCCGGGTGTTACTGTTGAGAAAAAAGAAGGTAAACTAAAGGGACACAAAGATGTTGCCATTATGGATTTACCAGGTATTTATTCACTTTCTCCATATACATTAGAGGAAGTAGTTGCAAGAAACTATCTTATTAACGAAAGACCTGATGCTATCATCAATATAGTTGATGGTACTAATATTGAAAGAAACTTGTATCTTTCAACACAGATTATGGAACTTGGTATTCCGGTAATCATGGCTGTTAATATGGTAGACCTTTTAGCTAAGAATGGTATCACACTTAACACGGCAAAGTTATCCGAAAAACTCGGTTGTGAGGTTGTTGAGATATCAGCACTTAAGGGAACAGGCATTAAAGAAGCAGCAGAAAAGGCTGTAAAGCTTGCCCAGTCTAAAAAGGTCAATAAACTTGTTCATAAGTTTAGTGATGAAGTCGAATCTGTTATTGAAGATGTTGAAGACAGAATTGGTCTTGATGTAGCAGATGAGCAGAAAAGATTCTTTGCTATCAAGCTGCTTGAGAAGGATGATAAGATAGGACAGCTAATGACAAGCGTTCCAGATGTATCCGATGAGATAGCAAAACTTGAGAAAGATTTTGATGATGATACAGAAAGTATTATCACTAATGAAAGATATA
>ERZ808240.746-NODE-746-length-41612-cov-14.556802_pt1 | contig 41612 bp, 41 predicted proteins | sample MGYA00521084_ERZ808240 | MGnify/ENA primary metagenome ERZ808240 (study PRJEB31516, sample SAMN03275571) | gut metagenome | biome: mammalia-associated habitat; material: feces | host: Papio cynocephalus | place: Kenya | collected 2012-08-06 ...
GAAGAAATTCGTAAAGCTGAAATTTCTCACCGTTATTTCAAAGCACTTAAGCTAGCAGGTGCACTGGCATTTGTTGACCAGAGTTCATTCATTGAGATGACTCACCTCAAACAAGCAATTCTGCTTGTAGAAGAATCCGGGGCAGCTTTCCAGACAATCCTCAATCGTGAAAAAGCCTATGTGAAGCTGGCTAAGTATATTGCCTCCGTAGGTAAAGAAGTGACTCATGCTGACTTGCTGGAGTCGTTGCCGTTCTATAAGAGTGGCAATGCAGCTCGCAATGAGATGATGACTCTTGCTACAGCATGGGGTTACAAACAGCACATCATTATTAAGAAGACTTTCAATGAGGGCATTGAGTTCTTCCGTGGTGAAACTCTGAAAGAGACCGACACCAATGAGATGCTGGTGGCTTATAGTGATAGCTTTGCTTATGACTATGTTGGTGAACGTGTACCGTTTGACCAGCTACATGTATTAACCCAAGCTCCCGGTATGCACTGGGTGAACCATCACATGAAGAATGGACATCGTTCAGAAGAGAACGTTATTCCAGGATTTAACATGATTGTTATTGACTGTGATGGTGGAGTACCCCTGCATACGTGCCATGAACTGATGAAGGAATACAAGTTCATGACCTATACCACCAAGCGTCATACCGACGAAGAGAACCGCTTCCGTCTGATTATCCCAATGAACTATGAGTTACACCTCGACACCGAGGAATACAAAGAGTTCATGAATAACGTAATGGCTTGGCTACCATTTGAAACGGATGAGTCTGCTAACCAACGAGCCAAGAAGTGGATGTCCTGTGAAACTGGTTCCTATCATTACAACCTTGATGCGAATCTGTTGGATGTACGTGACTTTATTCCTCGTACCAGTAAGAACGAGCAGTTCCAGAACCAGATGAAGGAAGTTCAGTCGTTAGACAATCTGGAGCGTTGGTTCGCTGGTCGTATTGCCTCCGGTAATCGTAATAATCAAATGATTAAGTACGCACTGGCATTAGTAGACAGTGGTTGGGACTTTGCTCAAGTACAGCAAGCCGTCTACTCATTCAATAAGAAACTGGCTAATCCATTACCAGATGATGAATTGAATGCAACCGTAATGGTCACTGTGGCTAAACGCTACGCTGGCAAATAAGCAAACAGGAGTCTTTTCTTGGTTTGAAGGACTCCTAAACTAAACGAGGAAAAATAATGTCCGAAGAAATCTCCAATGATATGAACACTCAGCTAATCCTGATTGCAGGATTCTCAGCGAGTGGTAAATCAGCATCACTGCGTAATATCCGGAACCAGGAACGCTGGTTATATCTGAATACAGAAGCAGGTAAGCGTCTACCTTTCCGTAATAAGTTCAACACCTACAACATTGAAGACCCATATCAGATTTGGGAAGCATTTGATGTTGCATCTCCGGGTGGCGATATGGCAGATGACATTGATGGCATCATTATCGACTCTGCTACCTTTATGATGGACATGCTGGAATCCCAGTATGTACTACCTGCTGCCAATACGCAGGCTGCATGGGGTTCATTCGCACAGTTCTTTAAAGTACTGCTACAACAGAAAGTCGTTAAGTTTGGTAAGCCAGTAATTATTACTGCTCATGCCAAAGATGAACTCGACGAAGCTGCTGGTGTAATGAAAACATTCATCCCGGTAAAAGGTTCCTTAAAGAACAACGGGTTAGAAGCATTAACGAATAGTGCCTTTACTCAGTAATGAGTATCGAAAACTTCTCTAATTGCTGGGAAGTCTTTCTGTGAATTTATTAACTGAAAGATAATCAGCAGCGAAGCAAATATGAGTAAATATGATTTAAAGCACGACTACGTGCTCACGCGTTTAAGTTACGACCCATTGAGTGGGGAACTTACCTGGCTAACCAAAGGCAATTCCAGAAAGATTGTTCCAGGTTCCAGAGCAGGTTCTGTATCTCCTCATGGACATCGTGTAGTCCGTCTAGACGGGTTCCTCTATCCAGAGCATGTTCTTATATGGTTTATCCACACAGGGTGTTGGCCTAAATTCACAATAGACCATAACGACCATGATGAACAAAACAACAGATGGAATAACCTGTCTGATGTTCCCCATGCAGTAAATAACAGGAACCAGTCAAAGAGGTCTGACAATGCTTCTGGTCACTCCGGAGTCTGGATTAATAAACAGAACCCCAAAAAGAAGTATATGTCCGAAGTGAAGTATGAAGGTAAACGCGTACACCTAAAATCTCATTACAGTTTACAAGAGGCAATCGACACAGTCGAAGCTGTAAGAAAACTGTATGGTTTTCATCCCAACCATGGGATAGATAAACCAGTTTGAACGTTCAACGACTAGCCTTATGGCGTACACTCAAGCGAGTGGAAACGGGAAGCACCCTACTGGGGTGATGATATAGTCTGCTCTATACGGTGACGTATAGCTGGATTAATTATCCGGGGCAAGATTAGCGACCTTGTCTGAACATATAGGATTTTTCTACGGTGGTTTACGCAGAACGTGTAGACATTAAAGAACTAGAGAAGTATGGCAACAAGATGCTTGAAATTACTGAAGAAGAACGTGACTTAGGCTATAAGCACGTATTCCAGACTCGTCCAACCAAGAAGTCTGTTGGTAAACGACTTCGCTCACCAATGGGTATGTTCGATAAGTCAGAAACCTATATCGATAATGATGCCCAAAAACTCTTAGACCATCTGGCTGAATACTACGCTTAAGCGTTTGCCTGGTTGTTAATCACTTATTAGGAAAAAATATTATGTCACTGTTCGGTAACTTGAAAGAAAAAACCCAAAACGTTGAAGCTGTAAAAGACTCCCTTGGTGGTGGTGGCTTCGGTGCTAAAGAATCTGATATCTACACCGGTACTGTAAAAGTAGCTTACGTAGGTAAAGCTACCTCTGGTGCAGACTGGATGCAGTTGATTATTGAAGACCTGAAAGGCTCTGCTGGTAATGCTGCCGGTGAGTTCCGTGCTCAGGTGTACTTCACTTCTGGTAATGCTAAGGGCAATAAGCCAACTTACGAGAAGAACGGTAAAGAATACTTCCTGCCCGGCTACACTGTCATTAACGACATGATGCTGATGGCTACCGGTACTGAACTGCCGGAAGCAGACTTCGAAGAGAAGATTGTTAAAGTCTATGACTTCGACCTGAAAGCAGAAACCAATAAGTCTGTCATGGTTCCAGTTGAACTGGTTGGTCAGACTGTTACCTTCGCTCTGGAAAAGATTCTGGAAGCTAAACAGGTTAAAGGTGACAACGGTTACGTTGACTCCGGTGAAACTCGTGAAGTAAACGAGATTCAGAAAGTGTTTCACCCGGAACTGCTGGTCACAGTCGTCGAGGCTCAGGAAGCAGAGAAGGCTGAGAAAGAACTGACCCCAGAACTGGCTGTATTCCATGCAGCATGGTTGGAAAAGAACAAAGGTAAAACCCGTGATAAGACCAAGGGTTCTGCTGGAGGTAATGGTAAAGGTGGCTTGCCTCCTAAACCAGGTGCAGGTGCTGGCACAGGTACTGCTCCGGCAGGTGGTAAATCTCTGTTCGGTAAGAAATAATGAAAATCCCAATTGTCGGTGCAGACATTAGTCTCCGCAATTGGGGCTTAGCTCGTGGGATGCTGGACATTGAGTCCGGTGTCTTCGAGCAGGTCGAACTTAAACTGGTTCAAACTGAAGTTGACCACAACAAACAAGTTCGAACCAACTCCAAAGATATACAAGCCTCTCACGATTTGTTTCTTGGTTGTGAGGAATGGTTACGGTCTGCTAAAGCAGTATTCGTAGAAGTACCAGTAGGCTCTCAGTCTGCTAACGGTATGAAGTCCTATGGCGTATGCGTAGGATTAATCGGTGCATTTCGTGCGTTGGGTTGTCCAATCTTTGAAGTATCCCCAATTGAAAACAAACTTGCACTGGTCGGTGATAAAACCGCATCCAAGGACACGATGATTCGTGCTGCTCATGCCATCTATCCAGAAGCCAACTGGCTCACAGATAAGAAAGGTAAACTTCTGAATAAGAATGAGCACTTAGCTGATGCAATCGGTGCAATCCACGCTGGCGTAAATCTCCCAGCTTTCCAGAACCTCATTAAATTAATAAAGGCGTAACATGCAAATCATTTTGAACCAGTCCGAAGTAGAAGCTGCTATTGAAGCTTATGTAAGTGAACAAATTAATCTTACCGGGGACATTAGTATCCTGGTGAATGCAGATGGTACTGCCTCCGTTGGTATCAATGAAGAGGCAAGTCATAGTGATGACGCCCCACCCGTGGTAGAGAAGAAGACCCGTCGTTCTCGTAAGAACCCACAGGAAGCCAAACACCGTCCGGTAGAACCGGAACCGGTTGATGAGGATGAAGCTGAAGAAGAAGAGGTAAAGGAAGAAGAAATCCAGACCTCTACTGGTGGAGTGAACGAGAGTTCTACGCCGGAAGCTGAAGCTGAAGAAGTTGTAGAAGAAGAAGCAGTGGCTGAACCAGAAGCACAAGAAGATGTTGTGCAGGAAGAGGTTAAGGTTGAAGTACCAGCAGAGAAACCTGCTGAGAAACCTGCTGAGAAACCTTCACTGTTCGCTGGCCTGAAACGTAGTTAATCTGGTAGGTGGCTCAGAAGCTGCTGCTAGGTGTGGTAGTGTTTATAGTCCTGATGTTACTGCTAGTCAGGATTATAGACGTGTCGGCTCCATACATAGCTTTTATCATCACTGTCATTATCCTGTGGAAATGCAGTGGTAAATCCGGTGGTGACAAGCCGCCAGAATAACAACAACAACCGCACCAGTGGATTGGAATACTCTCCCCAGTCCATTGGTTCAAAGACAGTTAATATCGTGAAGGGTTCTGTAAGAATCCTTTGAGATAGGAACTCCTATCATAACCTTTCTTAACTTAATCTTTGCCGTATGGCACTGACGCTAGGGTTGGCCCCCATCCGTCAGACAGACTATTTTAAGAACAGGTTATCACAGCAAATGTAAAGCAACATTCGGGTTAATCAATGGCCTCTCCCTATAGGGGCCATTTCTGAATCTTAGGTTATATCCCAAAGGTTAGTATCTTTGGGATAAGGCTTCAGATCCCTTATCAAACTAACCGCTCAATGTTGAGCATTCTAATCACACAAGCCCCTAATGGGCTGGGTTAAATGTCGGATAGCATAGCTACCTACAGCATCGAATTGTTAGGTCTTACATGCAATATAGGGTATAAAGGGAGGATTCGTCCCCTCCCTCCTATTATGAATCAATTCAAAGTAGCACTCGTTTATACTTCCCGGTATTCAAAGGCACAATCCTGTGTGAGTGCTACTCTGAATTGAAAGAATTATGAGTCAGCAAGAACACCTTCACTTAAACTTAAACAATAAAAGCTTAACGCAATAATTATATAGGGGTATGTAAGGATTGCGAAGAAGGGGCCAGTTAGAGCCTGGCATGACTCACCCAATTTCGGTTTATAGCCTGGGCTGGTTAGTCCTAAAAACATTTACGGTGAGCTAGTCCGTATAGCCGACTGTAGTAAAACTAATTCCCTCTTCGGAGGGAATTTTTTATTTGAGAATTACTTACTGGACGTTTCATATGATTGACCTAATCTTAACCCCGTATGCCTATGAGGTAACGGATAACCGTGGACGTAAGTCTTTGGTGTTTGCAGGTAGCGTAGCCTATAACAACGCAGTAATGTTTAAATACAAACTCAAACCGCTTTATGAGGCTAACAATGGAATTTGATGATTTAGATTTTGAAGCTATCGAAAAGGCGAACCAGGCAAAACTGGAACAGGCTAATCGTGAAGCGGAAGAGTTAGAAAACGCTAAAGGTAACAACGATTGTACAAGCGGTGGTTGCACCATTTAACAAACTGATGTAATGTAGTTTTTACCGAAAGGTACTGAACTACCCGACATCGTGGTAAGGCTCAAGAAGCCAAAACAAAACAAGCCCTCCTAGTGAGGGCTTTTTCATATCTGTAGGAAGCACATGCCTAAATCTGTAGCATCACAGCAAGTACGTGTGTTAATTGAACGAGATAATCTCAAGGGTAAGTACGAGGACTTAGTTAAGTTATTGACTGGACCGGAATCTAAGAATTTGGAACCAGAAGAGAAGTATCTCCTGGGTCTACAGAAACAAGCCATGGGTTCCTACCTGTATATCCTTAATAGACGAATCGAAAGATTCTAAAATCAAAGCCCCTCTAATGAGGGGCTTTTTTATTTTAATTTACCAGGTTCATCCAAGGGTTCAGGTTGTGAGCACGAAGCCCCTGACCAAAGCCCCAGGAAGAATCCAGTCCACCCTTAGCTGCAACACTAAAGATGTTGTCCTGAATAGGCAGACCAACGTTACCAAACATGGTAGGAGTTGGAGCCAACACAGCCATTGCTGCATGTACTGGGTTGTTACGAATCATGGACACTGCAACTTTTGCTGAACGAATCTTAAAGTTGTAGAACCACATTAAACCAACACTTTCCATATACCCACGGAAGCGGCCTGGCAGACGGTCGTAGTTAATGAACTCTTCAGTAACTCGTCCAAGTGCTTCTTCACGAGTCTTACCTTTACGCTGAGTCAGTTCATCATAGATGATTGCTTTAGCGATAAAGTCAGAGTACTCAACTGTCTTCTGGATACCCTGGAACAGAGCAGTATCCTTAGTGATAAGTGCGTAACGTCCAGCAGTACGAACTGACTTAGGCAGCTTATCTGCCAACTTATCCATGTATTCGTGAATCTTACCTTCAGTAATCAGGATGTCATCACGACCAATACCAGCATCCGCAATTGAAGAGAACTCACCAGCTTCTAACAGAGGCCAGATACTCATACGCTTATGACTATCAGAGATGGACTGAATCTCAGCCTTAAGTTTACGAATATGGTTCGGGTTAGTAGCTGCACGTAATTCTGCTTCTGCATCTACCTGACGCAGGCGAGATTTCAGGTACTGATTAATCTCAGCAGTTTTCTGTGGAATGCTCTTGGCAATGTTCTTAACCGGTACACCACGAGCAACCATCTGATAAAGGTTAGCCAGGAAGTTAACAGCAGGTACGACTACTGACTTAACTACAATCAGAGTCTTAGCTTCTTTAACTAAGTTCTGAACCAGGTTCTCACCACCCATTGTGTACTTATAAGCACGGTTACCGAATACACCCAGCATAGCTTTCTTGAAGGTATCCAGGGTTTCCGGAGACCAACGAGAGTTACCAGACCAAGCATCACCGACAGAGGCTGCACGATAACCAAGTGCATCATTCAGCATGTCACGACGTACCCACAGTTCACCATTACCAAACAGGCTCTCTGCTTTACGACGGGTTTCACTGTTCATCAGCTTAAGAGCATCAGCAGTTACTGGGTCCAGTTTAGTACCAAGGAGGTTAACGTACTGGGACTTATTAGAGGCAGACATCTTAATGTCGTTCTCATACATGCTATGCAGGTTCTCAATCAGCATATCGTTGAAACGTTGTGCCTTAGCTTCTTCCACCTGACGACCACGCCACACACCGATTGCACGAGCAAGATGGTTCTCACCTTCGATATGCTTAAGCATGTTAGGGTCAATGGATTGCTCATAAGCAACTACATTACCTTTATCATCATATACAGGCAGCAGAGGTTCATTACCACGTTCACCTCGAGCCAGTGCTTTAGTGATGCGGTCTACGGAAGGTTTATCTGTGATACGACCAGCTACCATGGAACCCATCGTAAAGCCTGTACCAAGGTCTACACCACCAGCAGTATCACGAACGTTCTGTAAGATACCCTGTGAGAATGGAGCCTGTGCCTGTACTGGAGCAAAGTAGTAGCTACGTGCAGGACCACGGTTAGCAGAGCTACCCTGATAAGTACCCAGACGTACATAAGACTTCTCAATCAAATCGGCAAACTGACTATCCTCAGCAACAATCAGGTTAACGCCCTGTTTGTTCTCGCTAGGGATATGCCCTTTGTACTGGTTCAGGGTTGCACGTGAATCAGACTTGGCTTTAGCCATTTCATCTTTACGCTGACCAACCAAGTAAGAGGTAGCAAAGTCCATTCCTTCAACTTCTGATTGAGCCAGTGAAGATAACATCTCACGGTCAGACTTGCTCATTGCTTCCAGTGCATACAAGGTAATCAGCTTATCCAGTTGAGCTACATCTACAGTAGAACGAGCAGCCTGACGTTCACCCAGCATACGAGAGATTGCAGTAGCATTACGCAGCAGGTTATTACCGACTGTACCGTTAATCATGTACTGAGCCAGTTGCTTAGATTTACGATTAATCAGAGGCCAGTTACGACCAGCTTGCTGTTGCAAATCTGCTTCCAACTTATTCACTTCACGGTCAACAATCTTCTGGTCAGACAGCAGGTCACGGATTTCAGCCAGAGACATGGTGTCACGCAGAACAGCTAAGTCAGTTTTACCCATACCAGTGTGCATTGCTTTCCATTCATCATTAGTCAGCTTACGGCTGAACTTAGATGCGATAGTGGTAGGCAAGTGTTCACGGAACTGTTGACGGTCAGCCTGTACCTGTGCACGAACTGCTTTAATCAAATCGTATACAGAATCGTTGCTCTTAGTACGACCGGTTAAGTCATTAACTAAGTCATGGAAAGGTTGCCATACTTTACCCTGGTTCATTGCAGCCATAACACCTTCAGCTACGATTGCACCATTCTTCTCTGTAGCAATAGCAGCTACCAGTTGTGCAGCATGAGCAGCACCTTTAACCAACGGGTTCTTGGTATTAGCTGCAACTTCACGTGCACCATCTAAAGCACGAGTAGACAGTACATCAATAGAGTCCACCAGATACTGGTTAGCACGGTCGATAGCATTACCACTAGGAGTAGCAACGGAATCATAGAATGATTGTGCATTAAGACTAGTCTGCATGATTGTCTGAGCCAGTGCATCCATACCCTCCTGTACGTTGGTAGCTTTGGTGTCACCTGCTATACGAGCATTCAGGCTAACCATTGCAGCAGTACCAATGTTAGTCAGCATCGCATCAACGGTATTACCGGATTGCTTATCTGCTTTCATAACGGGAATGTCAGCCAGTACATTACGTACATCTTCACTTACCATTGCCAGTGCCACAAAGGTAGGCAGTAAGGAAGAACGACCCTGTGCATCAAACTCAATGTTGTTAGCACCCATGATGGTATCGAACTTCTGCTGTGCGTAGTAACGGTCAACAGGGTTAGTACTATCCGGGTCAGCCATGAACGATTCAACGGTCAGGTTCTTAGTAACGTGTGAGTAGTATTCCTGAGCACGACTCATAGCAGCCGGGCTAATTGCAGCTTCGGTAGCCAGTGCAGCAACAATATTAGTAAACAGACGCTGTTCCTGCATATTCATAGTGAAACCATGGGCCTGAACATCACGAGTTACTTTAGTTGCATTAACTACTGCATCAGAGAACTTACCTTTACGGATTACTTGCTGTACTGGTTCTGAACCAATGTAGTTAGTAATCAGCTTATCAAAGGTCTGTCCCAGTTCTTCCAGACGAGTATTGTCACCGTATGCTTTGCTGTGGAACAAGGTAGTGTCCTTGGATACAGCAGCAGTAGGAGCCTGTCCACGCATAACTACGGATGAGTTAAACAGTAAGCCTGAGAACATATCATCTGCATTAGCAGGTGCTTTCTTACGCCCGAATACCAGACGTTTGATTGCTTCGTATACAGATTGAACCATAGCTTTCAGTGCAGTAGTCTTCTTCTGCTTACCAATCAGTTCACGGTTGGTTAAGCCCCAAGCCATGTACTCATTCAGTGCAGCAGCTTTAGCCATTGCTGGTTCAATAAAGCCGTTAGATAAGTGACCATTAATGGTATTAAGTGCATCAGCGTATGCTTCACGTACTACTGGAGTTTCGCCCTTAACATCCAGAGCACGGAATTGATTCATCAGGTCTTCAATATTCTGGACTGCTTCGTTAGGAGTACCCTCATAGTGAGTCAGTACAGATTCAAAAGTAGAAGCATGTACCAATTCATGAACCAGAGTCTCTAAGGAAGGGGTAACTAAGTAGATGGTCTTATCATCAAAGTTAGTCCAGCCATATGCATTACCAGCTTCGGCAGCTTCGATATCTTCCGGTGCTGGGCGAGTAATGTTCTTCTCAATAGCGTAAGCATCCAGTTGAGCAGGAGTACCATAAACAACCTTGTAATCTTTAGCAGCAAGGGAGTTCTGTACTTCTTTCAGTACTGCTTGCTGTTCTGGGGACATCTCTTTACCCAGCTTAGTAATAGCAGTATTAGACAGCAGACGTACACCAGACTTAAGTACACGACCAACCTGTTCCATTGCCGATACTTCTTTCACTGGTTCTGCTTTAGCAGCACGTACTGCATCACGACGCTTGTTTAACTCAGCATCAAACAGTTCGTTCAGCTTAGCTACTTGCTGGTCTACAGTCAGACCTTCCAGAGAGATTTTACCGTTGTTCACATAAGGAGCACCTACAGCAGCCATCTGGTCAACAGTGGTCTGTACCTGGTCCATTACTTTGTGACGAATATCTACACCCAGAGCAATGTTACGCAGGTTACGTTCAATCTGCTCAGCACCTACACGTAACAGGTCATCAGTAGCACCTTCACGCTGGTCATATTCCAGAGCAGATTTAGCGATAGCTTGTTTGGTTTCATCAGACAGTTTGCTGAAGTCTACATTCTTCATGAACTTAGCGAATGAGTCATAAACATTCTTGATAGGGTTCCCCTGCCAGGAAGTGTATACAGCCTCATTAGCTTTACGGCTTGCATCAGTAATGTCATTGATACCGATGTTCATACCATCAAAGATTTTCAGGGTATTCTTCGGAGCACCTTTCATAGTAGAAAGGGTCTGCATCATCATGCCATCACCAGTACCGATGGTCATAAATGGAATACCTGCAACACCTGCTTGTGAAGGAGCATAGACGCTCATTGGCACACGCATACGGTCATCTAAGTTAGTAGCCAGTACTTGGTTAGCAACATCAGTATTCTCACTACCAGCAATGTAGAAAGTCTGTGAACCAGTCTCAATCATTGGAGCCAGTGGAGATAATGATTCCTGAATTTCATTCAGTTCTTTCTGTGTTAAGAAATCACCTTTCTTCCATGTTGGGTCATTTTCTTTTTCTGCCAGCTTAGCCTGTACTGCCTGTTGGAACATATCCTGCAATACCAGAGACTGAATCTGGGTAGCCTTCTGTAAGTTCTCAGTAGAATGCATCAGACCTTCACCAACAGTATTCTGAATACCAGTACGCATAGGTTCAACGAACAGGTGGAGCATGTTCTCTTGTAAGTTTTTCAGAGCATTACCGGATACGGTAAACTTCTGAGGGTCTAACTTGCCAGTCATAGCACCTTCTGCTTGCTGAATAGACAACTCACCCTTACGCATAACCGGAACATTACCAGTCAGTGCTTCCATGGAAGTAAGGAAAGTATCCAGCATAGCCTGAGCATCAGCCTCAGATGCAGCCTCCTTACCAAACATTGCCATAGCAGGGGAAATGCTAGGGTCAGCAGCACGTGCTTGCAGAACGTCACTGAAGCGTTCGTAGATGGTGTCAGTAATTGCACTAACCATCTTGCCAGCAATACCACGAGCACCAGAACCATAGATAGTAATGGTCAGTGGGTTTTTAGCGATACCACGTTTCAGGTCCAGAGTACCGTCTTCATTCAGGTTAAAGTCTTTAATGAACAGGTCCATTAACTTCTGAAGATGATTCATCTGGCTCATAACCGGAACGTTGTTACGGTAAGTACTACGTAATTCACCCAGTGCCTGTTGCAGACCATTGGTAGATGCTTCGTACAGGTCAACGCTATCATCCTGTGAACGGTGTTCGTTCATAGTCTTACCAGCTTTACCGAAGAACAAACCACCTTTAGCAGTATTCTTAATCCAGTCTGGAGTGAACTTGCCACCAGTCATTAATACCATTGCGTTGATTGGACCGTTGGTTACACCATCGGCTTCAACGTACAGTGGGGTATTAAAGTTGGCACGGTCATCACTATTCAGGTAACGGGCATATTCCATCAGAGCCATGAGAGCTACGAAGGATTTGTCACTACCCAGGGAGGTCTTCAGAATATCTACTGCATCAGCAGGTAAGTGACCAGACTTGTCAAACTCAACCATCATATCAACAGCAGGTTTCAGATTACCTTCCAGAGCCTTAGTCAGCTTTTCAGACATAGCTTCACGGGACATGTTATGAACCTTGATGCCTAATGCCTGAGCCAGGCCTACCTGGAAGTCGGAGAACGTTTGGCTATTCTCATTACTCAAGTCGATAGTAGAGAAGGTTGGCAGGATTGCTTCACGAACCAGCTTACTGGATTGTGGGTTATTCTTGCCTAGCATCTGCATACGACCTACACGGGTCATGTTGTAACCGTAGTGAATAGGAGTATCCAGCCCATTCTCTTGTTCCTGTACCTGATTGATTACACCGAACAAGGAATCATATGCCATAGACACAGACAGGTTCTTACCTTCCAGTGATTTAGCAGTATTCACGTTCAGTAGCTCAGGATTAAGAGTACCAGCACCCATCAGTTCCAGAATATTGTCACGTCCCAATGCTTCATAGAAGTTAACCATCGGCATGTGTACACGGAACTCGGTAGCTTGTTCGGCCTTAAGTGCCTTCTTCTGTTCAGGGGTATTCTTAACAGCCGGGTTACGTAACTGAGTTTGAGCCACGGAAGGAATGTCATCGCCGAAGTACATTTTCTCTTCTGGTTCTACAAGGACAGCTTCCTCAATAGCAGTAGGGAATTTGTTAATGGCATCGTTGTCATCCAGCTTCTCAATGGTATACAGGCCAACAGTCTTATTAGAGGCTGGGTCAATTTCAGACACATCCAGCATAGACTCTTTAACTTCACCCATCTCAATGAGGGAAGACAGAATCTCTGTAGCCATTGCCATTGGGATACCTTTGGTATAACCCAGTGGTGCATTAGCATTACGATTCAAACCCCAGTAGGATTCAATCTTTTGAGCCAGTGAGTTAGTAGCTTCAACCAGGGTCTGTGCATTCTCGAAGTCAGCCAGAATACCTTCCGGTAACAGGGATGCTTCTACACCAGTAATAGCAGCTATGTCTTTCATGTCTTTAATGGCAGCATTCTGTGTAGCAGTCAGTCGCCATTGCAGACCAGCAAGTACAGCAGTCTCCAACAACTGGTCATTGAACTTAAAGGTATCACCGTCTTGTTCAACGATGTTAAGTAACTTACCACCTACCCAACGGTTAGCCTCAGTACCTTCTGCAAAACGTTTACCAACATTCTTGTTAGCAAGGAACTTAGCCAGACGGTCAGACAGAGTAGTCTTCAGAGTTTCACCAAAGCCCATCAAGTCCTGATAACGCTTAATCACATCACCTGTGAGAGCGTTATTTTCTTTTTGAGTGAATGCTTCAAAGCGAGCAGCAGAAGACAGTGCTTGCTTAACATCAGTCAAAGGAGATTCAGAACCAATGGTACGAGACTTAGGCTCTTCCGGCAAAGTAAATGCTTTCAGGAACTGGTTCGGTGTCTTGTCATTGTTATAGACAGGAAACACTGTTTCCATTTCCGTTTTAGTTTCAGCTACTTCCTGAGTAGAAGCTTCAACAGTAGGAGTAGCTTCTACAGTTTCAGACTCGGTAGTAGAGACTTCTTCCGTTTTTGAACTAGTATCCTTAACAGGAGCAGGTTTATTTTCTACCACTGGTTCAGCTTTAGGCTGTACAGTAGAGGCAGTCTCTTGCACTGGTGCAGGAGTTTCATCAACCTGATTCACTGGTTCATTGGTCTGTTGAGACTGAGTGGCATCAAGACCACCTTGACGGAACTCTTTAACTACCTGGGCAGCAGGCTTGTCCAGACGTGAATCCAACGAGGTAACATTCACATGAGAAACATTAAGCTCCGGGTAAGCCGTAGCAAGTGCGTTAGCAATATCAGCTACGGTCTTGGCTTCCAGTCCTACTTGCTGGGCAAACTTAACAGACTTGGTATCGTAAGGATTGACACCGAGGCCAGTACGGCTACGTACCCATTCACGGGAAGGCGAGAGAGCCTGATAGTGAACAGACTTATTCTTATCCGCATCCCCAGTAACCAGATGCTCATTCAACGCTCCGACCTTATTCTGCATGTGCTGGGCGAACTGCATAAAGTCGTTCAGGTAAGCGGAGGCCAAATCGAAGTTACCAGAGTTATACGCAGAACGAATGCGTTTCGCATGTTGCAACGCAGAGTACTGTCCTTCATTAGAACGAGACTCGTCGGTTTTAATCTGTTTACTAACAATGTCTTGAGGACGTAAGCCTAGTTCTTCTGCCTTAGCGTCGAACTCACGTGCACCCTGTAAGACAGCAGCAGCCGATTGCAGGGCAGCACGTTGACGATTCCCCAGTGCAATCTTACCCTCACTTGCATGTTTCAGAACCATGTTCACTGAATCTGCATCCAGTACTTCTGGAGACATATCAGCAGCCATAGCAATGTTGTTTGCTTGGGCTTGATTAGCTTCTTCGGTAGCTTTCAGTTTACCTGCTTCAGCCTGTTCCTGAATCATGGAGTGGATGGCACGGAATGCACGAAGTACCTTAGGCGTATTCTGTACGTTAGCCATCAGCCCTGAGAACTGGTCTACGATTGCAGCAGCAGGAGAACCCTGTTCCAGATTAGCCAGAGCACCTGGGTCACGGTTGATGAAGCTATCCATAGACATGATATTGTCATACATCTGGATTGCAGCTTCCATCTGAACGTTAGGGTCTTCGGCAGTATTAACCAAGTCAGCCATCTTCTGAATAGCTTCCACACGGTTAGTGGAACCAGTAACAGCTTCACGGATTGCTGGGTTAGCTTGTTCCAGTTCTACTGGGTCAAAGTTCATTGCCTGGGTTAAGTCAGCAGCATACTGAGTAGCAGCAGCTTTCTCTTCTGGAGAGATGTCCATTGCATCTACTGCTTCTTGTACAGTTGCCTGTGCTTGTTCTGCCTGAGCAGTAGCTTCCTGTGCAGCAGCATTAACCGTAGCATCAGCTACAGGGGATGCCTGTTCATTACGCTTAGCAACTTCTTCACCACGTTGAACCAGGATATTAGTAATAGGGGAAGCAGCTTTTGCTAATGCATTACCAACCAGAGAAGCACCAGCCAGGGTAGTACGTACAGCAGGAGCAACGGCAGCACCAGCAGCTTTAACAGTTGCACCAGGAGCCTGGGCAACCCCAGCACTACCGAAGCCATAGAGTGCACCAAGACCTGCTTGCTCACCGACCCCTTTGAGGGTGTCACGGGATGCATCAACATTTTCCTTGATTGCAGTGTTCTGTGCGAACTGACCGAAGCCGGATTGAATACCTTCTTCTACAGTTTCACGAAGCATGTTAGAACCAGCACCAGCCAGTGAACCTACCTTAAGTGGGTTAAGTTCAAAGCGAGATACCAGTGGACCAGTAGCAGCAGCAACCGGGGCAGTTAAGCCAGCAGCAGTGATACCTGTTTCGGATGCAGTCTGACGACGTGCTTCATCAGGAGATAAACCATCAGCAATATGTTGTTGATAAACAGGAGACTTACTTGCCAATTCTTGATGGGACATCTTCATGATTTCAGAAGCAGTCTGTTGGTATGCACCACCAGCTTCCATACCACCGATTGCAATAGCAGGTGCAGCAACACGACCTGCAGACAGTGCAACCTGTGCAGGACGTGAACCTAACTCAGCAGCTAAGGTAATACCCTTAACAGCTTTATCTCCACCAACCATTACTTTACCAAGTGCAGATACACCACGGATAAGTGGACCACCAGTAAAGAGGGAACCAATACCTTCACTCAGTCCATCGGAAGCAGCCATACCATTATCAAGTGTATTAGCAACAGAATCAAAAGCGTCACGACCAATGCGAGACAAGGAGGCAACCAAATTGCTCTCCCCGTTTTTGATATCTTCTTCATAGAGTTTCTGGTTCTCTTGTGCAGTAATCTGGTTCTGATTCTGAACAACCTTACGGTTAGCATTCAGTGCATCAGACTGTAGATTGTGTACACCCTCATTCAGCCAATCCATCCCGGAAGCAATTGATGCCCCGGCATTATCATTGACCAGACCTGTGCCAAGAGCAGCAATGCTCCCAAGGGTATTAGCAACACCAAGACCAATACCAGAAAGAGTATCACCAAGTGCTGCTGCGTTAGTGCGTTGTTTAGATAAGTCCTGACGTACAACATCAGCAGCATTAGCTCGGCTATTAAGAATCTGAAGACCTTGCTCATTACCATACTTATTAATGATTTCTAATGGGGAGGCTTGAGTGAAATCAGCCTGAAGTGAGCCCGGTTCGAATGCACCGATTCCAAGATTACCTACTCGTCCAGTCTGGAGATTGTAAGCATTCTCTGGGGTTAATTGGAAAGGGCTTTGCCCTTGAGCAGCTTGCTTCTGAGAGGTTGCAGTAGAGACATCGACTTGCTTAGCATTAGTGATGCTGTCTGCGAAACCTGCCAGACGATCAAATGTTGACATAGCATGTTTCCTGTTCAAACTTATATCGTATATAGGAAACTTACTCTACAGTAAGCCAGTGAAAGAAAAAAGCCCCGGAGGGCTTTTATTAGTATGAAGTATTTTAGCGAGGTTGCATATACTCAGGTAATCCTTGTGCCTGACGTAAGTAACGTGCAGCACGCTCTTCATCTTCCTTGGCTCGTGCTCTGTCCACACTAGCCTGTGACTGGAAACCCCTTGGAGCCAGGTTAGCTGGGTCTGCTTGTACTTGTGCCTGTGCAGCTTGGAGCATTGCAGCAGCTTTAGTAACAGCCTCCTGTCGTGCAGGTAATAATGCAGTAAGACCAGTTTGTCCGGTGTTAATCTTATTCTGGGTATTTGCTAATGCAGCTACAGCAGCATCATATGCAGTCTGTGCTGCCTGAATGTTCTGTGCAGCCTGAGCACGTCCAAGGTTACGTACACTACCTTCCAGTGGTTCACCTCTTTGTACACCCTCAATTAACTGGTCTACCTGACGGTCATTAAGACGCATACCATTACCAGCTTCGTTGGTAATGAATGGATTAACTGCGTCAATGGCACGACTAATGTAGCCTTCTGGAACACCAGTCTGTGCACGTTGCATAACGGCAGCAGCCATAGCTGGTGACATATTTCCACGTTGAGAAATATCAGTCAGTCGGTTCAGTACCCAGTTACGGTCAGCACCTTTAAAGTCACCATCTAACAGACGGTTAGCAATCTCGCCTACTGGAGTATTATCAGTAACAGTACCGAGGAAGTCAGTATTAAGACTGCCAATGTTATCCTGCATAGAACGGGTACCAATCATACCTTGGGCCAAGGTAGATACAGCTTGGTTGCCCTGTGCAGATTGAGCCATAGCTAATGGATTCGCACCAACTTCTGCCTGTGCAATGATTGGCTTAATCTCTTCCCATGTCATGTCTTTATAAGCACCGACACCAGCATTAGGAAGTGCAGCCCAAGTATCTTTAAGGTTGCCATTCTTACGCTGTTCGAAGATAGCCTTACCAATCTTATCCTGGTTCTCAGCAGACAGAGGTTGGCTTTGCCAATCTGAACCAAGAACTTTGGGAGCGAAGTCTTGCAGAGTAGCTTGGTTAATCTGGAATGCACCAACAGGTGAAGCACCTTGGTTCGTCTTCATACCATCTTGATGTTTAATTACATCGCCAATACTCATTTGAGTAATAGGAGTAGAAGTACCAGCAAACTGGTAAGTAACATCATAAGGGGAACCCTGACGAGTACCAGCAGTACCCGGAGCAGATGCAGCACCTACACCATTACCGTATACACCCGGATAAGCACTTGCCAGTAATCCCTGCAAACGGGCCTGTGCAACAGGAGACAGATTCTTACTGTATGCTTCTGCCAACAGACGGGCATCATTAGGGTTCTCAGCACCACGGGTAATCTGTGACATTACACCCATAGCTGCCTGACTATCAGCATCATTACGTTGAGCAACTCCCAAATCAAAACGATTCTGTGCCTGACTAATAGCCTGACCACCCTGACCCTGAAGACGACCCATCATCTCCAGTTGTTGGTCAGCAGGTAATGCAGACAGTGCTTCACGGGTCTGACCCAATGCTGCATTAATACGGTTCTGGTCGCCAGATTGATAAGCCTCAGACAGTAAACGAATAGCTGGGGAGGCTTTATCTAATGCAGAGTTAGTATCCTGTAAACGACCAAAACGATAAGCATTGTAGTCATTGGTTCCCTGTTGTCCTTCCTGAGTCAGTAAAGTACCTGCTCGCTCATCCAGATTCTGGAGAGTACGTTGGTTTACCAGTGAAGGGTCTACACCCTGAAACAGTGCACCGGATGCCAAAGCATTACGGTACTCAGTAGGGTCTTGGTACTGCATAGCATTCATCATGACAGCATTGCCAGCCTCCTGCTTGGCAGCATTCTGGAAATTACCCAGTGCATCACTCAAGCCGGAGGTAGCGTTACCAATCATGCTGCCAAATGTGCGAATGCTGTCACCTACTCCAGAGAAGTTAGGTGCATCAACATTTCTCCATGTAATCGGCATAATGGTTTCCTATTAACGAGTTAGTTTATTGGCTGCAATATAAGCATCAGCCGAAGACTGGTCACGGTTCTCTGCTGTAGCACGACTACGAGCACGGTCTTCCAGTGCAGTGTTATAAGACTTAATCTGGTTATTCAGGTTAGTGTTAGTAACACTCTTAGTAAAGTTCAACTGGTCTTTGGCTAACTTGTTAGCCTGGAAACCACCATAGATATTAGCTAATGAACCAAGTGCACCAAGTCCTAGTTGGAGGGTAGGTACGTTCATACCCAACTGACCAGCAGAGCCAGACATAAAAGAAGTAGGGGAAGCTACTCCTGCATCTGCACCCATACCAATAGCTGCACCGGGGGTGTAGTTCATAGCCGGGGTATTGAAGTTCTGATTGTTATTAGACATCCAAGACATAGCCGCTGGCTGTGGAGTTTGGTTGCCTGTTAAGAATGACAAATCCATGAGGATTCTCCTGTTAAACAAGGTCAGTATTAAGAGTCATATCAGAGTAGCTGCCAACCATGTTTAAAGACATGTCAGCTATATCCGAACCAGTCATGAGAGTGCGAGAGAGGAAAGAATCCATCGACTCCATTGACACGAATTGCATAGGGTCAATTACACCCTGCCCAGCAGTACCAAACATTTCTTCATACTGCTTATTGATTGCCATCATATCAGTATTGTACTGCTGCATTACACTCTCTGCTTTCTGAATAGTAGCAGCCGTGGATGCATTAATATACTGACTAATACCATTACCTACTGAACTGGTAAGCTGCATGATGTTTTGAGCATTCATCATTTCACCGGCTAAGGTGGATAAGGATGAACCAGTTGACAGAGCAGTACCTACGTTCATGGCTACCATTGAAGCAACTGCTGCAATGATAAACCCAAGTTTATCACCAAACAGTGAAGTGGATACTTTAGTGATAATGGATACCAGAATCATTGCAGCAATGGCGTTTGCTACAGCACCCACTATTACAGCAGCTAAGCCAACAAAACCTAGTGAAGCACCAACTGCACCGTATGCCCCAAGGATACCTGCTCCACCAGCACCCATAGTAAATATGGATACAACAACAGCAACTACAACAACCACAATCTTAAAGGCAGATGTTGTATACCACTTCTGTTTAACCTTCTTATATGAGTTCATCACTAAGTAGGAACAAGCAGTAGACAGTTGAGTACTACGAGTCAGTGACATTGAACGGTAAATGTTAGTGTGAAGTGGGATAATGAATCCACTCTCCTCTGCATCACCCATTGCTTCGGCAACATCAATGCTTACTGACTTATTTTTATATACCCTGTTATTGTGGTTTAGGCCCAGTACCCTAAGTTTACGGTAGGTGCTATTACCATCCTGCCAGAGCAACTCATACTCCTGCATAGAGTAAAACGTGTTAGTAACCTCCAGTTTGTTGTTAGCACCTGTACGTATGTTCTTGCGAGTAAGAGTTATATCCCCTGCATACCTGGCTCGAAGTTGCCCCTGCTTAGCACCTGACCATGCTTCACCAGAATGGGTAGTTTCAGACACGTAGTTCCAACCAATAGTCATATCGTACTTGTACTGCTTATTACTATGTACCCTAAACTCTCGCTTAGGTATGACAGGGTATTCTGGTAATGGAGGGGGTGTTCCAACAATTTGACCTTCCTGCCTATTCCACCATGCTACGTATTCATCAACTGCATCATTCGCTGCCTGATAACCTGCAATCACTGCTTCCAGTGTAGGGTAGGTTGGGTCAGGTGGAAATGCTTCAGTAGCCATCTGAAAGAAACGGTAGATATATTCCTTAGCAGTATCCTCTGGAGTATTAAGGGATACACCGAATGAACCATAAATGTATTGAATATCATCTATGTCATCATTCTTCTTAAGCTCAGTCATTACTGTATTAAGTTTACCACCAGTAGCTTTATAGAGAGCCTTCTTACAGTATGGGTAAATTGGGTCATTCTCTACCCATTGTTTATCATTCCGTACTGGAATGAATGGATAGAATCGGTTATCTGTAGCTTCAGTCACAAACAGTGAATCAAGTGCAACGTTACCTGAGTTCTGTTTATAGATAAGCATCTTAGGTGCACCAACAGCAGTCATCTCAGTGTCTGTACGAGTAGTCTGGGATGAATACTTACGAACCAGTGTCTCTGTGGTTGTGGTGATTGTGTCCGTACGAGTAACACCACCACCTAGATCAACTACATTGGTAGTTACAGCAGTACTGGATAGAATCTCACCAAACTTTGTATGAGTCATTACCCGATCAGATACAACTACAGTTACATCATTAGGTTTCTCAGTGAATCCTCTGCGATAAACCTTAACATAAGAGTTCCAGTTATCGACACTTGGTTCAGTAACAGTACTATCTTCATCCGGTCTACCATCAGAATAAACAGAATGAGTCTGTATAGTCTTGGTAAGGTTGGTTGTATTAGCAGTCGTATCACTTGAAATGGTAGTCCACAACAAAGTAGACGGTAAATCATCCTCGTTGTTATAGACAGTAGTCGGACCCACTACCGGTGGATTGGTAGAAGGGGACTTATAGAACGTGTAATCAGCATAGAGATACAAAGCACCTGGTTCAAAGTTAGTAGGCGTGAATGTAATAGTAGAACCTCCATCTAAGGAGGTCATAGTAATCTCATTGGTATCTTCATCAATGTCTACGTCGAATCTTTCCATGATTCGACTTGGGGCATTCTCATAGAGATACTGGTCACACCATTGCTCAAAGTCAGCAAAGCCAATCTCTGCTGCCTGAACATAGACAGTCTCTCCAGCAGGTGGGGTAATTTGACCCTCTATAACGGTAGGGTCAATCTTAGCCAGCACACCTAATGAAGCACCTGCCATACCAACTTCTGAATCATAGTGGTTCTTACTCCAGCTGGAGAACAGTCGCATACGAATACCCGGTCCATTCAGATAACTATCAGAGATAGTGTCTGCCATAGTGAATCCTGTATCAGCAACAATCTTACCGATAACTACAGTCTTCATATAGTTTGGGCGTTTGAGTATATCCCCTGCCATGTTATAGACAGAGGATGCTACGTATACTTTGGTCTTCCCACTGAATAATCCCATATTAGTTCAGCCCGTTGTTAGACTTCAGCTTGGTCAGAATGGTATCAATACTTGCGTTAGTGAAACCATTAGGTGGATTCAAGCCTTCATCAATAGTCTTCTGTGTAATCCATGCATCAGTAAACAGCTTAGATGCTTTAACTTCTGCATCACGTTGATAAGAAGTAATCTGTTGAGAGTACAACTCTTTCTGTTTACCTACGGAACCAGTAACAGTAGCTCCATCACTGCGGGTATCTAGTGTCTGTGCCCGTTGTGCTTCGGTCTGCTCAGTAATCAGTTTAAGCTGTTGAGGTAACATCTGGGCAGCGTTAAACAATGCAGCACAGTATGTTTCAGACTCGGTAGCAATCTTCATCTTAGTGAGGGCATATTCACTCTTAGCAGACAGTGCCTGAATCTTAGCCAGTACAAATTGTGCCTTAGAGGTTGCCAGTTGAACACGAGCAGTAACTGCCTGAATCTGTGCCATAGCAGCAGCCCAGTATGCTTGGTCACGACCAAGTAAGAACTGAACAGCATTGCTCATGCATGATTCCATCATAGCAATGTATGCTTTGGTGTATTCACCACCAGTAATACGGTTAGCTTTAAACTCAGCTTTAAGGTGATTATGTGCAGATTCCATTAATGCATCAAACGTACCACTACCACCTACTTCACGGGTAGTAAGTGATTCATTAGTTACTTTAGTAATAGCACCAAAGATTGGAGAATCATCCCCACCAGGGATATCCCATTCGGGACCAGACATATCAATATCGGGAAGGGTAAAGTCATCACCCTTAGTTAACTCTTCTAGGAGTCGGTTAGCTTCTACCTCAGCAGAACAAGACATAATCATTCCTCTTGGTTCAAAAAGAAACGGCCCACGGAGTTACCCCAGTGAGCCGTGTTGAACTGTAGCTTATACGTTAATCGTTCAGGCTACCAGCAGCAATCTGTGCTTGAGCCAGTTGAGCCAGTTCTGCTTCAGTCAGTGGTGGCAATACCTCAATGGAGAACTCACGTGCTTCTGTTGCACGGATGTCTGGCAAGCCATTCTTACCTTTACGAGTCGTAATATTGATGAACTTACGCTCTTTAAGGAACTCGTAGATACAGTACGGAATATGATAACCATTGTCGGTTACTTCACCGAATGGAACAAACTTACGTACAGTACCCATATATTCGTTAGCTACGGTGATAATCTCACCCGGCAGGTCTTTCTTCTTAGGGTCAAGGTTCTGGATACGTACACGAATCAGTCGAGTCTGTTCTGCACGAATCTTCTGGCCCAGAGTCATCTTCTTAACACCAGCTTCCTGTTTAGCACCCAGTGGATTAACAGCAGCTTCAGTTACTTCTGGTTCATCATTTGCTTGTGCAGCTTCAATCTTCTCACGAAGTTTTTCAACGGAGATGTTATTAGAGAACTTGATATTCATCAACGTTGCACGTTGCTTAAGAACTTCAAGTTCGCTAGGCATTGCAATATCGTTAACGGTATCTTCGTTGCCCTGTACGTCCAGTTCTACGTCAGTGGTCGGTTTATCGTTAATGCTCATGTTCATATTTCCTGTGGTTCATTTAGTTTTGTTAAGAGGGGGACTCATGTCCCCCTTGTTTTATTTCAGACTATTACAGAGGAGCAACAGTCTTAATCAGAGCCAGACGTTCTGGACGTTTAACCAGAATACCGTAGTACCACTTGATAGAACTGAAACCAGTCTCACCATACGGGTCATTACGGTCAGCAGTTTCTTTACCCGGCATCTTAGTCATGATGGTGAACTTAACAGACTTACCATCAGTCTGGAAGCCAATGGTAGAGAAGGAGTCATCACCAACTACCAGCATCGGGAATACGTCGTAGTGCTCAGTACCATCAACCATGGAAGAACGGTAGCCCGGGTTAGTAGTAGCCTCTGCACCAGCACCTGCCCAATGCAGCATCTCTGGGACCTGAATAATACGGAACTTGTCGATACAACCAACTTCACCATTCAGCAGAGTACCAGCATCAGCGTAGTGCTGAATTTCGATGAATGCTTTGTTACCGAACAGGTCTTTCATCGCTTTCAGTTCTGGAACCAGCTCAGAACCAACGTACATTACACGAGTACCACCAAGTACTTTGGTATCGGTAAGTTTGGAACCAGTGATGATAGTAGTCTGGGTCGGGGTACGGTTCTCAGTAAGAATCTGGTCAAGACGCATCAGGTTCTTATAAGAAACTACAGACGGGGTAGCACCCTCACCAGTGATGGTAGCATCAGAGGTAGCAGCACCTGCATACAGTACAGTACCAGCAGCAGCCAACAGGTCTTTCTGGAGAACAGCTTCAGTCAACTGTACAGCACCGTTCATCAGTTCACGAGACAGGTGTTCTTTCAGTTGGTCATCAGAATCGAAGTCCAGGGACTCTTGGGTAAATTCGTAGAAGAAACCAAACTTATGGATGGAACCTTCACGAGACAGACGGGTAAAGCCTACACGGTTAACACGTCCACCGTTCTCTGTCAGCAGAGGCAGTTTGGAAGTGATGTTACCAACGTCTTTAGAAGAACCGTACAGGTTACCGTTAACGATGGTAGCACCGTTAGCATCAATACCCTGGTCGTTGATGTTCTTATCGTCGAGCAGTGGAACGTACTCATACACCTTAACAGTCTTACCGTAGTTCTTCGGCATGTTAATGGTGTTAGCCAGTGGCATGAAGTACTGGTCTTTACGGGACTGAATAATAGCTTTCTTCAGCCAGTAAAAGGTATTCATCTGGTCGGAGCCTGCACCATCAATACTAGATTTCTGACCGTCAATTGGAGCGTTATAGTTTAACATATCATCTTATTCCTGTTTAAAGACTACCTGGTACTGGGAGTTTAGCGAAATCTTCATCACTCATAGCGAGTGGGTTTACAATAGGTGTTGCTTTACGTGTAGCAGCCCGACTAGGGGAAGCTGCTTTAGCTTGCTCACTGTTAGCCAGAGTCTGCTTAGGTTGTGCTACACGCACTACCGGCTGAACCACTGGTTTAACTGCTTGTACTGGTTCTGGCTTAGACACTTGGTTAAATGCACCCTGCTGTGCAAGGAGGTTACCAACGTGGTTATACGCCTGAATGAACGGAGTACCTACCGGAATCTGACCTAACATCTGAAGACGGTTCACTTCGTTAGCAATGGTGTCATAAATACCATTCTCACGTTGTTCGTGAATAGTCTGGAGTAAGCCACGATTCTGATAAAGAGCATCTTTACTGGCAGCATCCCATGTCGAGCCGATAACACCTAATGTAGCTTGTCCTTCTTGAGTAGACTTTAAGTCGTCAATCTCGGTTGCAAAATCTGCTTCGGTGTCGGTAACACGGTGATTGCCACCCTGGTAGTTAATTTCCTCATCTGGGTTAAAATCCAGAGGGTCTGTACCAGAGTCTTTCAGCAACTTTTTAATGGCTTCTGGATTCTTCTTATCCAAGTCAATCAGGTAAGAAAGTTTATCCTCATCCATTAAACCGTTGTTCTGTAACATCAGCATTACCTTACGGTATGGCTGTAGTTCTTGCATCTTGCGAGTATAGTTAGCACCCATCTGCATCAGGCTAATGGCCTCCTCCGGTGAACGGGGAGTAATCATTTTGCCGTTAGCTTTGAACGGAGCCATCAACTTCTCGTAACCTTCTTTATAGTTGAAGTCAGCAGGCAGACCTTCAGACTGTTTGCCTTCTTCATTCTGTACCTGGCCTGGTTCAGTAGTAGAAGGTTCAGCTTTAGTAATCGGCTTACCGTTACTATCAACTTCTGTGTCGACAACTGTATCATCAACTTTATCAGAAGTTAAAACATTTGCTGCATCTTCTTCATCTGGTTCGGTTTCGGTGGAGGTTTCTTCGGTTGGTTGGTCTTCAACAGCAGGGGTGTCAACTTCTTCTTCAGGAGTCTGTACGCCGTTGGTTTCAGGGTTGTTCTGAGTGGAAGTATCTTCCTCAGCAATAACTGCTGGGGCTTCCATATTCAGAATCTCATCATCCGACATTGCGAGAATGTCGGAAGCTGTGGTTGCAGCTTCCGTAGTCATAGGAAATATCTCCGGTTAATTATTCGTCTTCAGGTTCAGCACGAACTACATCGAGTTCATCTTGCACCTGTAGAATAACGTCAGCTTCGTTTTCGCCCATGCGAATGGCGAGGTCGAGCCAACGACGTAAGTGACCAGCAGCTTGAGCCATGTTCAATGCATCTGCACGGTTATTAGCTTCAAGCAGTGGGTCACCAGACTCTTGCACGTAACGTGCACAATCTTCTACACAGAACTGGCGAAGGATTACTTTACGGAACAGTGGATTCTCCAGAAGTTTACGTACATCTTCTGCATGTGCAACTGCACCTTTAGCAGCTTCCAGTCGGTGTTCCAGTCCAGCAATTGTTAATTCTTTACTCATGTGAAGGTCTGCCTTACAAGTTCATGCCAAGAGCCGATGCTGGGTCTTGGCTAGGGTCATAAAATTGGGAACCAAGTGAATAAGCTGGGTCTTGTTGTGCAGCTAGGTCACGTTCTTGTGGAGAGTTCCCGTTAGTCAAAGTGTTATATCCAACAGCAGCAGATATGTTGGGGGTAGTTTCACCTTCTTTGGTAGGTGTTGTCAATGCCTTAGTTATCTGAAGGTTCTGGTTTCCTTGAGATTGTGCTTTTTGTTTTTCCATATCACGGGCATGTTTAGTACCAGATTCCTGTTCCAGATAATCCAGGTCTTTAAGGTCGCCATTAGAAGCAGCTTCTTTAGCCTTAGCATTGTTGAGTGCAATCTTACTTTGCAACTCTTCATTCTCAAGCTGTGCTTTCTGAATTGCCAATTGCTTAAGCTGTTCTTCCATAGGGTCTGGTTGTGGTTTCCAGGTACGTAACTCATGTGCAAGGTCGGGCATACGTTTAAGTTCTGCAATCTTAGCTACAAGGGATAACGTAATAGACTGGTCAACTGTGTTACCTAACGTTTGAACCATGAAGCCCAGGTCCTGGGATTTCTGGTTATCAATTTCAGCAGTGTTGATATCAACCTCAATGTCGAAGTTACCTTTAAGGTCTTCACGGTTAATCTCTACATACTGTTCGTTAGTGATACGTACTACTTCCTTCTCAGATAAGAACACAGCATTCATTGCACAAATCTTAGTACCAATATCTGCCATACCCTTAGCTAATCGACGAAGGATTGCCATCTCACGTTTGGATGCTGCATCAAGTGCACCCCGAATACCAGCAGCTACATCTCCGTAAGCTGAACCAGTTACACCACCAGAGAATGCTTTAACACCAGTTAGTGATTCTGCTTCCTGGTTTTGCATCTGAGTCATTACTATTGCCGACTGAGGTAACTCAGGGAACTTATGTTCCATAATGGATTGACTAGGATTACCCTGCATTGGGTTGTACTCATAGTCCTGACCATCGTCATATCGACGCCGGTTCAGTGTATCCAACATTCCTTTAGGATAGCCTCGTTGACCGTTTGCACTTCGACCTAACAGATCAATCATCCCACGCATAGTTGCACCAAGAATTGCTTGGTTATCTCCTAACAGTTCAGCATCAGCTTCACCAAAGAGTTCACGTTTGCGAGGCATGTAAGGAACAACTACCAAAGGTAACTTGCCATCCGGGAATGGGTTCTTCTCCATACGAATAAGAGTAGAGCCAATCCATGTAGCAACAATAGGTTCCAGTGAACCATCATCGTTGATGTCGTAGAATCCCCAGTATTCATAAGCAACAACTTTCTTACGTAGTGCATCTTTAAATTGGAAGTCACTGGGAGTTTTACTTTCATGGTCTGGGTCAGTCATGGGACTAGAACTTTCCCAATCAATCTTATCCAGGTTGTGGTAACGGTCTTTGTTCTTCATGAGGTCTGCTTTGCATGTCTCAAATGAGATAACTGCATATAGAGCCTTATCCAAATCACCATTACAACTTGGGTCAATAACTACGTTGTTAGGGTTAAGCATTTCAACAGTAGGTCTGTTAACTAGTGCTTTTTCTACTTCTACCTCAGTAACCCCAGTCTGGATTGCATAGGTAGCTTCCCCAGTTTCATTGAAGTAGTTAACAGCTTCCTTAATATCTTCCGGCATTGTTTCATCATACTCACGAGGATTCTCTGCCTGAAGCTGTAAAGCCTGTTGAAGAACATCTGCCTGTTCCTGGCTCTCAATTGGATACAACTGGAAGACTGGTGTTTCTGTTTTAATCTTAACAGTCTTACGTTCCCAGCCAATACGAGCAATACCAGTACCATCATCTACGACACTATGTACATAATCATCTACCAGTTTTACTTTGTTAAGCTGTGTACGGAATTGGTAGTTAAGAACTAACTCATTCTGTCGTGCAGCTAACTCATCTTCAAAAGTAACCGGGGTTAATTTAAAGAGTTTACTGGACGAGAGGAAAGGTTCAGACAATGGAGCATAACGCCACTCTGCCTGACGGCGAACCAGTCGAGGTTGGACTTGTGAACGTCCCTTAACCTTTGGGGGTTTAGCCTTACCCTTGATCTCCATCAAGTCATTCCACTCACGAATCTGAGACATGATTGCATCGTGAGCAGGTTTAGCTGATTCCAAATCACCCTTCAGTAATTGGATACTTGGTTCCTTCTTCCAGTCCGTTAGCTTCTCTGATTGAGCCGGGTCTGGTAAAGGCTTAAAAGAATCTTGGTGTTCCATAGTTATTCCTATTCAAAAAGTTTACGGTCAGCCTGAATTTGTTTACCCAACTCAATTAGTTGGTTGTCACGGAGTCTAACAATTGCCCGGAGTTCTTCAACCAAACGTCTGCCTTCTTCAAGACTATTGTCGAGTCTGGCTGCATGGCTTGCAAGACTTCTGCACTCAAGGGTTCCGGCTTCGGCTTGACGTTTATATACCGATGCCCGTCTTTCAGACTGTTGCATCCGGCTGTCGTAATCACTGCTAACGCGAGCAAGCTCGCTTGCGTAATTACTCTCAGCCGTCTGCAACCGGGAAGTGAGTAACCCGACTTCATAACTATGGTTTCTTTGGAGAGCATTGTATTTGTCCTGTAATTTTTGTGTTGCCTTCAGGTCTTCGACCTTTTGGTCATCCCACTTCTTTTGAACAGTAGACTGTCCATTGGAATTACCCCAAAAGTAAATGGTGGCCCCAAGGACCACCACCAGAAGATAAGGCCAACCTTTAGAGATTAGCATCTTCATTACATGCCTCCAGTGGCACATTGCCGATTCGGTTAGCTACCCAACCATATGTAAAGTCTGGCATGTTCAATGAGGTGTAGTGGTTCAGTTGTTTAGCATCAAGTAACTTAATCATCACCTGACATGCTGCAACTTTGCCTCGTTTTTTCTGTAATGCTTTATATGCATTAACAGTTCCTGCACCGACTTTACCATCAACTTGTACTTTAGGGTAGTCTTTGCCATCACGGGACATTTCATTAAGAGATAACTGCAACCACTTAGCCGGACGGGATACACCAGTGTTAACACCAGCATCAACCAGTTTGTGTGTTACAGCAGGAGATATATCAGCGAAGGCTACGAAGTTAGGTTTAAGCACGTAGTCATCAATGTATATCTCAGCAGCCATCTCTTTTGATAAACCCTTCATGGAACCATCCCAACCATACTCAGTAGCCAGAACTTCCTTATGAGTTTTAGCTACTGCATGGGTAATACCATGATTAGTTTCCCCACCTGGGTCACGAGGATTGTTTACATACCCTCCCTCCATATAGAACACTGCCCCCAGAATAGCAGCGACAACTCCTCCCACTGCACCTCCTTTTGCAGCAAGTTTCTGTTTAGCTTTCATGAGAATCTTCCTTTGGTTGGAATCGTATCAGTCTGCCTATAATGTTTAAGGCAAACAGTGCAATTGTAATGCTGGAACCATGTGGAATATCTTCCAGGATATGGCGAGGTAGTCCTGTCAGCATTGGTTGGATAATATCTACAGCAGAAAACAGAATTAATCCAAACGTACTAATCTGGACAGAAGCCCACTTCCAGGACTTCTTCCAGTTAGGCACTAGCTCTATCTTTCTTTTTAACCAGCAAACCATGCGAATATCTCCCGTCTTGCAGCAGCTAATACACCAATAATTGCACCTGCTCCAGCCCATACCCACTTACCAAAAATTCCAGCACCAACAACTTTATGTTTGATAGTGATGAACTCTTCGATGGTAGGTTCAGACTTAGTGATGCTCTCTTCTACCCGTTTAAGTCGGGTACTAAGGTCGCCCATAGACTCACTTAGTTTTTTAATAGACTCTTCCATTTTCTCCCTTTCTCTTGATTCACGAGTTTGGTTTTCGAAAATGTTTCTCAGTCTCTCTTCGAGTCTGGCTAGAGTTACGTTATCTGGTTCATTTCCCATATGGGCTTTCTCAGGTTAGTTAAGTCGTGATTGACTGAAACAGTCTACATAAAGGGTTGTTTGAGGTACAACAAAAAAGCCCCCAGTTAAGGGGGCTTAAACTTATTTACTTTCAAGAGCATCTAGTCGTGCCAGCAATCTCTGGTTAGTTCTGCGAAGTAGTGCAGCTTCCAAAGCTAAACACTCCTCCATACGAACCATCCAGATTTCACCAGCTTCCTGACCTTCTACGGCTTCAACCTCTTCAGAGATTAGTTCATCTGTCTCTTCATCATAAACAGGGGGCTGATACTCAATGGGTTCAATAGCATCCCAGCTATCATAAATAAGAATGCCGTATTTAGTAGCATCTAAACCAGCAGCTTCGAACTTCTCTTTGATTTCCTGAGCAACAATACCAACGTGCAGACGGGCAGCTTCTTCACCCTTTTGCACAATTGCTGATTTCAGTTTCCACTGAGAGTAATTAACAGTAGCCCAGGCATCAAGAACTTCATCCGGGATTTCGCTATGGAAATCCTTAAGATTGCGGTCAGATACCACAGTAACGGCATTCTGCGAATAGATATTCGCATATGTTAGAGCTGCTGTACCCAAATTGTATGAGTTAGTGGTTTTAGGTTGAATATCTTGGGAACTAATGGTTCCTGCCATAGTGCCACCAGCAAAGTTGAAAGCTGCTGTAGAGTTAATGGTGGAGTTACCCACAAACTCTTGCACCCAAGCCCCCACAGTACCGTTGTTACTAATATGACGACGCCACCCAGTCTGAGCAATACCATTAGTACGTAAAGTTTGAATGGTATCGTCAAGATCATGCAAATACTCAATATCCAGTACGGAAGCCCCAGAACCAGTGGTAGGTGTATCTGTGAAGGTATTCATCATAACGCCGGATAAATAGTAACGTCCTGGGGTTTTAATATTAGAAAGCAAGTTACCATTATTAGTAGCACTTGATGCAGTCATAAACTCGATTAGGCCGTACTGCATTACTCTATGCCACCCAGAATCAATATAGCGTTCAGCTGCTGAACGGTTAATATGTCTTACCCAAAGTCCATACTCATTCTGGAAGTTAAAGGTCACTTTATTAGTGGCCTCAACTGACGCCCACACAGTTAAGCGACCAGATAGAGTTGCACCATTAGTGAGTCTAGGGGAGTCAAAGTTAGTATGCGTACCTCGAGTAACCTCTGTCATAAAAATACAGTTATTAGGTAAACGTGAAGCAATTAAGGCAACAGTTGCCTCATTGTTCATAATTCCTAACTGAGCAAAGGAATTATAAGTAGCTATGTTACCTTCAATAAACAGACGTTTAATGTCTGCATCCATACGAGCCAAGAGTAAATCCATTGGCTTGCCTTGTGCATCAAGAAAGTTAGCATCAATCGTTAACTTGTCCATAAAGGTATCCTTAAATAGTTAAATCTACATACAGTGGTTTATGGTCACCGAGTGAAATAGGCGTGTTAAACACACCATAGTCTCCCTGCTTAGAGAATCCTTTGTGGAAGATTCTATCCAAGTACCAGGTTCCCCCAACATTGTTGGTATTCAGTTCCCCATACTTATTAACCATAGTAAAACCGATGTTTAAGAATGGCTGGAAATCTGAATCAACCTGGGTATTCCAATCTCCCATCAAAACAATGTGGGAAGCAGTCTCAGTTACTAACTTACCCGCAAGTTCTGCAATCATGGCAGATATACGAGAAGGAGCTAGTGCAAGGTGCGTATTATAGATAGCAATAGTTACTCCATTAACTACCATTTCTGTACGAATATAAGTACGGTACTCGGTATCCGAATCTCCTGGGATAGGAGCAGAAGAATATTTAGTACTAGTGCTGTTTTTCAATGGTCTGGTTGCAGCAACCATGTTGCCATAGTTACGGCCTGTTCCAAACCACTCTGAGTTAGAATGGAATCCAGATTGGTAAGGATACATAGTGATTGCAGTATTAGGTAGATTAGGAACCGTATAATGCTCTTGACCACCAATGAAATCTGCACCCATACGAAGATACCAATCATTTAAATCAATAACACGTTGACGACTGGCATAGTCGTTACCGTAGTACTGATAAGCACTGTTAGCCCCTTGGTTGTTCCAGGTAACAAAACGAGCAACATTATTGGTAGGGGACAATGCCTCCTCCCTCTGGCGAATTAATTGACGAGTATTGACACCAGTATATGCTGCTGACTCATCTTCTATACGAGAGCTTGTTTTCTCAATAAGGCCAACAATAACAGAACCAGGATTGTAGGTGAGCTTATCCCCCTCAACTTTAACAATGTAAGCATTTGGAGGAAGGTCAGGCAAACCCCAATACTTTTGAGCACTCACATCATAAAGAACTTTTTTGTTGGTAATGACTACGCTGGTAGAAGTTGAGAGAACTACATCAGAATCCTTTACGTTAGTTGCTCGTGCTACTTCCTGAAGAGTACGGTCGGTAATAGTAAGAATCTCAGATTCTCCCCCCAGGGTTACAATCACACGATCACCTTGATTAAGAATCTCGGTCATAGTGATAGTACGGGTATCTGGGTCAATTACGTAAGAGTTACTCTGCAACCCTTTGTACAAACGAAGGCCATTCTTATAAACAGCAGGAACATCCTGGAAGCTATATGGAACAGTAATAACCTGTTCACCTCCTATAGCAGAACCATTGTTATACAACCAGTTCACTTGTACCCAATCAGGGATTTCTGGGTTATCCGGATTAGCAGGAATAGCCGTAGTCAGTGCAATGACTTCATCACCATGAACCAGTGGGTTAGAAAGAGTAACTGTTGCAGTGGCAGCAGAGTAGGTAAAACCAAACCCGATGTATTTAACAGAACCGTTAATAATAAGGAATGGAACACCAATAGTACCTTCAGGTACTCTAAAGGAGGTTTCACCACCCACTGCGGAACCATTAGCGTAAACATAGGGTATGTATGCACCCTCACCACTCCCCTCACTTCCTCCAGTAGAACCAGAGACGGCAACCTTAATCCATGAGCCAGTGAGAGTAGGGTCATCTGGTTTAATACCAGAGGCATCGTCATCAACATACAGGTAATCAGTTACCTGACGGTCGCCAGTAGAAGCGAAGTTGTAAATACGAGCAAACTTAGCAAACTGCTTAGGCAGTGCTTTCAGTTCTGCTTCCGACTGCACACCTACGACCATACCGTGAGTGGTGAGGTAATCATATAAAAATTTAAGGTTACCTAGGTTGCAATAGACAGTACGGACCACGTGGTAAGCATTACCAAGCAGTGAATCTACCATTGGGTCGTTAGACCTATTCTGGCAGTAAGGATTGGACCAATCCTGATTTGCATCAAAGGGGGTATGTGCGTTCATCGCCATCCTCGTTGTTCAAATTTAGTTTCTGTAATAGAAATACTTCCATTAGCCAGGTCGTAATCAACAACCTCGCCACAGATGCTTTCATACGTTTGCAGATACTCTGCTGCTTTAGCGTTAGCTTCAGGAGTATTCAAACCAGTGTGGTAACGATACCCCACCCAGTTATGGAGTGCCGACATTAGCGTATCAGCTAAATCAACATCCTGTTCTTCATCACCCGTAAGCGCTGGGTGCTTAGCTTGATACGTTACGTTAAGTGCCTCGAAGTGTCGAGGTCGCATACACTGAATAGTATCAGGCCGAGGAGTGAAGATTGCATGAGGGTCTGAGTCGTCGTTAAGTCTACGGCGATTCCCCGAGTTATCAAACACATTTAAGATTTTAATAACGTCATCCTGGAAAGGTTTCATGAACCCATCCATGATGTACGGATACTGAATCTCAAGTGTGGGTTTAGTAAAACGAGAATAAGCATATTTGGATTGAAGAGGATAATCAGTACGTCCTTCTTTCATCTCCACAATGCAACTATTAGTCCTTAAAGGGAAACGACTATGAAGTCGTACTAACCCTTCATTAATAGCAGCCAATATCTCTGGCTTACTATCTGGTTCAATATCCAATCTGTCATCAGTGACTGCACCAGTACCCTTCAAGGTACTTAGTGCCAAGCCACGATATACTTCCGATAATTTTTGCATGGTTCCTCACACAATGTATGAACGTAGAGGGTTAACACTATCTTCTTCTTCATCATCCCACATTGGATCACCCTTGTTATCCACCATAGTCATACCTGCCTGTGGTTTCCAGGGATTGAGATATCCCAGCATGGAGATAGTATCAATACAGTCATCCTTACCTTTAATTCCATTAATGGTAGCTAGTTTAATCTGGCCCATGAACAGACCCATAATAGTTGAATCTCTCAACTCTTCCGGGAAGTACATCTTACCAACCTTGAACCAAGGAACTACCAGGTTAAAGCGTGACAGCTTAGAGGTTACAGGACGGATGCCCGGCTTACCACCCTCAGAGGATGCAAAGTTAAAGAAGACATTACGGTTAATCATTTCTTTCTGAAGGAGAGAGATGAATCCACCTTGTTGTCCGGTAACTTCGACCCCAACGTTTTGTGGTTGGTATTCCTGAACCAGACGGAACAAGTCGTCAAAGTTTTTATCCATAAGCTGGCGATTAGCCACACCGTCAACCCAGAACCAATCTCCATTAGAACTATAAGCCCAAACTGATATGACACTGTAGTCACTGGTCTGTTTCTCCGAAGTAGCAAAGTCAGTCGTAATGTAGTAGTTGTAGCAAGACTTCATCCTTAATAGTTGTTGTCTGCTATACCACTTAATCTCACTGTCCTGAACAAGTCGTTCATCTTCAGAACTAATACGAAGCATGAGTTCCTGGTAGAAGCCAGCTAGCTTACCAGTTTTAACTGCCATGTCATACTGTGCTTTGATATAGTCATAAGAGAAACGGTCATCCCATGCACCCTGAAACTCTTCCTTACTACATGGGAACTTCTCACACACAGGCCATACGTTGACATCCCATGCACCAGACTCAACTGCTTCAATGATAATGTCTTCCTTATTAAAGGGAGTACCGTTGAAGATTACTTTACGACGGGTAGGATCAAGGGCGTGGTTCACCCCTTTATAGACAGTATCCTTAATAGCTTCCATGCTTGTCTTAGAGTTAGCATCACCATCACTAATTAAGTCATCCAGTACACAGAGAGTAGGGCGTTTACCATAAATCTTCGTACCACGAAGACCTGTCTTAGCACCAAACAACTTAACACCCAGTCTATGACCCTCTGTATTACGAAACTCTAACAGGTTATCCGTAAAGGTAGCTTCAGGAATCCACTGTTGAAGGAACTCACTATTCTTGTAACGGAACTCAATGTTCTTACGTGCAGACTTAGCACCGTTATCCATTGAGTCGGATACGTAAATCATTCCTTCTACCTTACCCAGGCTTGGTAAGTGACCAAACACTGCTAGGAACAGAGTAAAGTATTCCATGAACACAGCAGTCTTACCTGCACCACGAAAACATAAGTTAACTACATACTGGTTCGGACTAATCATCTTATCCAGCATCTTCAGGTGAACTGGGGGTGTTTTATTGGATTCACCTTCTTTACCATTAACCAACTTAATAAAGTTGGCAAAGGTAAGGGCAAACTGACTAGGAACATAGTTGGAAGAGTTAAGGTGGGAGTAATCCACCTGGTCTAGCCATTCATCTAGTTCCTGTTTAATTAACTCAGACATCTGTAATGTCCTCATCTGCACGTACTAGTTTAGAACCAGCAACCTCTTTAGTAGGTACACCACTATTGATTGCATTAATCTGCTGCTCTGCCAATGCAGCAAGTGTTGCCTTGAGGTCAGTCAACCCAGAGTTTTCTCTCAAGTCCAGGTTGATATTGGTTACCTGGTCTTTTGGTTTAGCTAAATGAGTAAGGATAGAGTTAGCTGCATCACATCTTACTTTCTCACTTGCTGCTGTATTCATTAGCCCAACCTGAACGTTGATAGCCCTTTGATAATTGTCTTGGTTCACAATCCACACTGGAACCAAACTTTGTTCCATGATGAGGTTAACTAGCTTGCCTCTGTGGTAAGCAGACACGTAAGCACTGATATCTTTCTCACTGGTTCCACGTGCTACCAGTTCTGCTTGTCGGTTAGGGAATGTTTTGAAGTAGGCTTCCTTATTCGAGTAGCCCATATGTTTGTAAGTCACATACTGAACTGCATTCATGTAATCCTGTGTCTTAAACTTACCTTCCTTCATAACACCAGAGTAAGAGATGAAGTTTTCACGAAATGCTTCAGCAACCAGTTGGTCTTGGGTTACGTTGTTAATCGTGTCTACCAACTCTTGGCTCACACTGTTCTTGAAGTTAGCAGGTAAGGCATTAACAATCTGCTGCTTAGTTAGTTCACTCATACTTATCTCTCTCTACAAAGTTATGTCTATTAACAAAGATTCTTTTCTTGGGGTGAGATACCCCTTGAAGAAACTCTATCACACAGTTACACTTTAGTCATGATATAGAAAAAGTTCATGATACTAAATAGTATGTAATGTTCCGATGACCTTATTCCCCAAGGAGTACTCCCTTGAGAATCTATATGAGAGTCCAAGACTCTAAAGATGAATATAAGGAGCTAGACCACACAGTATCTGGCTTCATGAGAGGTGACTTCATTGTTACCCACGACGATGATACATTCCATGAGTTATCTGGAATCATGCTGTTAGAGAACCGTCCTGGTGTTACCATCCTAGAACCACAAGAAACTTACTCTTTAGAAAAGTCTATTTCATCTCTTGTGTTCTTTACAAAATTACCCCATAGTGTCTCCATCAAACGAAGCAACGATAGCGTTCGGATGACGGTGACGATGTGATTAGTCATACCGCCTAGTAGACAGTGGCGGTACTCGTAAAGAGTTAATAACTTCTACAGTCAAGGTTCCCTGGCTCCTTTCCTACTACGTAGGTTTAACGGTACACATGTACCTAGGGGGATGAACTGACCCGTGATTGAAAACGGTAAGGGGTAGAGTCGAGAGGCTCTACCCCATTTCTTTTTCTGGAGGTATGCAATTATGAGTATCTACGCTTTTGATATTGATATTACTGGTGTATTACGCAAGCAAGAACCCTACTACCTTGGGGAACCAGAAACAGTAAGTAATATATTGACCCCAAGGCATTCTGTATTCTTACCTGACTGTGAGAAATCCCATGAGGTTGTTGGTTCTCTTTTCTTATCCAACATACAGCTTAATGCTGAAATACTTACTGAACCAAAGGTGTTTGACCTTACTCGGTACAGTGATTTCACTGAGTTCTTCCCAGGTATACGTTTCTATAAGATAGCTGGTTGGGAATTGATAGCTGACCATAACGTCTTTAATAAAACACTTTCCATTTACTTCAGACCTCTTCCTAAAGGAAGGAGAACCAATCATGAAATTCATAGTAGCCATTCCCCCCATTAAAAAGGAATCACCTACATACTATGCCAACTATACTCTAGAAGAAGTCTTGGCTAGTGAACCCAGTCAAGTAATCCTGGTTCCTACCTTAGAGGATTACCATGCAGTAAGGGGTCAGCTATTCTTAGCAGGTAGTGACCGTAAGGTTGCATGCCTTATTCCACCGTCGGTCTATTCCACCAAAGGCTCACTACCTTACATGCTGGTATCTGATGACTACCAACATGATGGTCACTTCGATGGTGAATACCGTTACTACTACGTGAAGAAGTAAGCAGCATACTTCTACCCCATATTTATCTTGCGACGAGAATCTATAATGGTTATTAGTAAAATTTACCCAGAACATACAGGAGATGATTACATCCGGTATAGGAAAGTATCTGACTTAAACGTAGATGTACTTATCCTGGTTCCAGATGAACAAGCCTTACATGAACTACAAGGATTGCTATTCTTACACAATAAGAAAGCAGAAGCACATCTCCTTGAACCAGGAACACCAATGTCCTGGCAAGGTGAGTACAGTCCGTGGCATCTCAATACAGACAAGTACATTCTATCCTTCGAGGATAACATCCCCATCTATAAGGAAAGACAATGAACGTTAAACTCTTAGGTATGAGTGGTACAGACTTACTGCACTACTCTTCTGAACCAGAGAAAGCAATCATCCACCTTATGCACTATGGAACCCCCCACCCTAATAATGGAACCAGGGGAATTAGCAGACTTTGCACAGGGGCATAAACTCCTTACCAACGGTAATGCAGAGATAGTTATCCTTAATGAGCATGATTGTTACATAGCTCCCATTGGGGTTTACTTCTATATCTTCTTACCGGTAACAGTAAGAACCAGTAGAGTAAGAGAAGGTAAATCCTTCAGGACTATTCGTTTCATCACCCCGAACTCTTCCTCCTATTTAACTGCTTATAAGTAGGATAGTTATGATTTTTTTGCATACCAAAATGTTGATAGCTATGTTCAGCTGTAGCCCATTGGTACAGATAGCTAGCAATTTTTTGCATGCTAAAAGTAGCATAGTTATATCTGGCTGTAGTGGTGTGGCTGGGGCTACACCCTTACACTCAACCATCCCCCCCCCGGTATGTTGACCGTGTAGCCTATACCCTACCCCACCTTACACGTTACACATGCTCCGCATGTTATGGACATGTCGTCCTATCATCTAACCTTGGAGCTATCATCATGACTACTACCGCTACTGTACGTATGACCGCAGGGACTTTACTGGGTACTGTTAACTCTGCTGCTACTACTGTTGCTGATACATTCGGCACAGCTACTAAAGCAGTTGGTATGCTTAACTCATATGTATCTACTATGGCTGAGAAACAAGCCATCCGTACTAAATTAGAAATGCATACATTCGTTAATAAATTAGCTGAAGAAACAGCTATGAATGAGACTATGCGTAAGAAAAGTATTGAAGACTTCTGCAAGGATTCAGAGAACGCTCGTATCTATAACGCAGAATATTCAAAAGTAATCGACATCCTGACTAAAGACTAAATCAATATAGGAGGCTCTTCGGAGTCTCCTTTTATAAAGATTAGATAGTTTAACTAAGTAGATAGTTATCTACTTTAAGGATAGAAAATCATGACTAAATTCCGTTGTATCAAGGGCACTGCTGCTGTTCCTGTTGGAACAATTATCGAAGGAGAACTTCAGGGTAAAACGGTAGTTCTTACCAAAGATTCTACTGTCAAAGATGAAGCCAACAATCCTTACTTTTGGAAAGGAGGTCATATGCCACTAACTGGTTATGCATGGCAATGGGAATCCTGTGAAGGGGAACCGGATAAGGAAGAACTACTGGCTCGCTTCGAAGATGCAGTAAGACAGAATAGTTCTGACTATGAATCTGCTAGAGCAGAGTTGCTTAAACGCTTGTCTTAAAAGAAAGACGCTCCGCGTCTAAAGGATGTAAATGCATCCACTAATCATTGAAATCTTAAGTCTTTTCTTGGGTTTAGTCACCGACGGACAAACCCATAAATCAAACAATCATTTATCTGGAGAGTACAAAATGTCTATTCAAAAATTCACTTTCGGTCAATCTAACGCTGCTGCTACTTCTACTGCTAAAACTGATAAGCCTAAGGCTCAGTTATGGCTGAACATTGGTTATGTAGCTAATGAAGGCTCTGATGATGAGAAATTCATCTCTCTGCCTACTGGTATTCCACTGGATACTCAGGAACCGCTGCCTACTAATAGCAGCAATGCAGACTTCCGTGCTATGCGTTGTGCACAGAACGACTTACTGGAACAGTTAATCGAATATGCTCAGAACCTGAAACCAGGTGAAGAAGGTATCATTAACCTGCAAGTTCAACTTCGTCGTGTGAAAGCAGAGGCTGCTGATATCCCAGCAGACGAGAATAAATATGCTCGTAAACTGACTTTCTAATCAATCATAAGACTCCCTTCGGGGAGTCTTTTATTTTTAACTAGACGATAAGCTATTTCTACTTTTTGAGTATCTTTAGACGAAGGGTACTGAAACAGTAACCAGATAGATATAGATTTATATTAGATGAAGGAGTAATCATTATGCGTACAGTATGTAACCGTTATAACCCAACCAGGCTGATTAACATAATGGCCATGTACGGTAGTAAAATGACTTATGGTGCTCGTTGGCAGGTATCTGTAGAAGATAAGAATGGTCAGCATTATGACCACTTCTTTGTAGCTAAACCTACGCGTAAACAAATCCGTAAACTTCACAAAGGATAATACTATGAAGCTACTGGTAGAGATTCTATGTACTTTATTAATGATACTGCTGGTAGCTGCATTTCCGTGGCTATTAGCCGTAGGTGTAATTATTGGCATGTTCGCAGCTGGAGCGAGTGATGCTAGTGGCAGAGATGAACCAGGTGGAGATGTGTAAACACTGTCAGAAGAGTATGTACGGAGGAACCAGTGATATTCACTAACATTGAGGATGCCATTGAAGAATGTATCTTTCGTAGATATCACACTGGTGTGCAGAAACGACACTATGGTGTTGTGCAACTCAATGGATATCAAATGGTTGTAAGAATTGTACGTAACAATAAACCTTTTAACTTTATGTGGAGTACTAAACATGCGTAAGTCATTAATCATGGGAACCAAAGCTGACGTACAAAAGATGAAAGAGCGTCTGGCTGCTAAGCAACAGACATCTGAACCAGTACGTAAGATTGTTACCTTCAATCATCCATGTATTAAATAGTAAGGAGTCCTCCAATAGGAGGCTCCTATTTTTTATTCTTGAATAGTTAGACCCGAAGGGTCAACCGTACGAAGTACGGTTAGATATGTATTTAAACAGGAGAAATAACCTTGAATGAAATAGTATGTATACTTCCTCACCAAGCTAAAGTAGCTGACAGGAATATACGGGTACATTTACCCTTCCCATTAAGTAATCCATTCACTCGTAATGAAAGAACCACGGTAGAAGATGTAGAGGTAGCTTATGAAGCTTATCTTCGTAATCGTCTTATTAGTGGTGACAAATTAATTACAGCAGAGATGGAAAGGATTGCATCCTTTGTAACTGATGGTACTAAGAAACCTGTTGGTTTAATTGGTACTGAATCTGATGTTAATGTTATTCGTAAAATATTAATAGAGGCATTAAATGGCTAAATATAAAGTAATCCGTTTTGCAGATAATAAACGTGGTATTGGTGCAGAAGTAGAGAAGAAAACATTCTTTGGAACCAGTACATGGGTAAAGATTGCTACACCTGGTTACGATGAATGCTTTGACAAGTGGGTTAATAAAGCAACTGGTAAATCCGGATATGCAGATATTTGCATGTCACAGCTTAATGACTTCTATACTGCCAATCACATTACTAAGGAGTAAGTAAAATGTTGTTTAGCACTAATTATGGTATTTGCCCGATTTGCAATAAAGGACGTGGAGTTGCTAATCATAAGAAGTGTAGTCGTATTCTACAGAAACGACGGAACCAGAAAGAATGGG
>ERZ808240.747-NODE-747-length-41595-cov-37.101276_pt1 | contig 41595 bp, 32 predicted proteins | sample MGYA00521084_ERZ808240 | MGnify/ENA primary metagenome ERZ808240 (study PRJEB31516, sample SAMN03275571) | gut metagenome | biome: mammalia-associated habitat; material: feces | host: Papio cynocephalus | place: Kenya | collected 2012-08-06 ...
TCCAAAGCGTATTATGCGCAGGACACAGAGATCATGAGCAATTTTGAATATGACAGATTATATGATGAGCTGCAGGCACTGGAGGCGGAAACCGGTATTGTACTTTCCGGTTCGCCATCGGTAACGGTTGGATACGAAGCCGTGGATGCACTGCCAAAAGAGCGGCATGAAAAGCCAATGCTTTCTTTGGCAAAGACGAAGGAGCGGGAAGAACTGAAAAGCTGGCTTGGGGAGAAAGAAGGACTGCTTTCCTGGAAGCTGGATGGCCTTACGATCGTGTTGACGTATGAAGGCGGACAGCTTGTAAAGGCGGTAACCCGCGGAAACGGAGAAGTCGGAGAAGTTATTACGCCAAATGCCAGAGTATTTCAGAACATACCGGGCAGGATCCCTTATCAGGGAAGCCTTGTGCTGCGCGGAGAAGCAGTTATTCCGTATTCTGAGTTTGAAAAGATCAATGCACAGATCGAGGATGCGGATGCAAAGTATAAAAATCCGCGGAACCTCTGCAGTGGTTCGGTCAGACAGTTAAATAATGAGATCACCGCAAAGAGAAATGTTTTTTTCTATGCATTTTCTTATGTAAAAGCCGGGCTGGACGGCGTAGAACCGGAATTTGAGAATGACAGGGAGAACCAGTTTCGTTTTTTAAAGGAGCAGGGATTTGATGTAGTACCGTATAAACGGGTAAATGCAGATACGATCCTGTCAGAGATCGAATGGTATGCGCAGGCAATACAGACGTATGATATTCCGTCCGACGGACTGGTGCTTTGTTATTGTGATCTGGCATACTCTGCTTCTCTGGGGCTGACAGCAAAATTCCCGCGTGATTCGATCGCTTTTAAATGGGCGGATGAAACAGCAGAGACAACCCTTTTAGAGATCGAATGGAGTCCAAGCCGTACAGGACTGATCAATCCGGTAGCGATATTTGAGCCGGTCGAGCTGGAAGGAACGACAGTCAGCCGTGCCAGTGTGCACAATATCAGTGTGATGAAAGCGTTGTCACTTGGCATCGGCGATAAGATCACGGTATATAAAGCCAATATGATCATTCCGCAGATCGCGGAAAACCTGACAAAGAGCGGCGTGAAGGATATCCCGGCGCATTGCCCTGCATGCGGCGCTGATACAAAAATCGAAGCGGCAAATGAGGCAGAGGTATTATATTGTACCAATCCGGACTGTCCGGCAAAGAAGATAAAGTCATTTGCGCTTTTCGTCAGCCGTGATGCACTCAATGTAGATGGTTTGTCGGAGGCAACTCTGGAAAAGTTCATCGGAAAAGGATTTATCCATTCCTTTGCAGATATCTTTCATCTGGAGCAGCATGCGGATACCATTAAGGAGATGGAAGGATTTGGCGAAAAATCATGTAAAAATCTCCTGGACAGTATTGACAAAGCAAGACAGACAACTCTGCCAAGGCTGATCTATGCACTGGGGATCGCAGGAATCGGCGTTGCCAATGCAAAGGTTCTGTGCAGATATTTTGATTACGATATAGAAAAGATAAAATCGGCAGATGCAGAAGAACTGTCAGAAATAGACGGTGTCGGAGAAGTGCTGGCAGGCGGCATCAGAGCATATTTTACGAAAGAAGAGAATTTGTTAGCATTAGATAACTTATTAAAAGAACTGAAATTGCAGAAGCCGGAAGAAAACAAAAGACAGCAGACACTGGCTGGTAAGGTATTCGTTATCACAGGCTCACTGGAACATTTTGCCAACCGGAATGAACTCAAGGAACAGATTGAACAGCGTGGAGGTAAGGTCACAGGCTCTGTCACCGGAAAGACAGATTATCTGATCAATAATGATATCACCTCAACCTCCGGAAAAAACAAAAAAGCAAAAGAACTTTCGATCCCGATCATTACAGAAGAAGAGGCTATGCAGATGCTGTAACTATTACCAAATTTGCATGAGTATGTTATAATGTAATGAGTCCGTAGGAAACCAAGCGACTGCGAAGCAGGCATTTGGTTTCCACGGACTCATTAACGAGCAAACGGTCTGGGGAGCAGACAGAGAGCATCAGAGATGCGGGTTTGCGAGTAAATATGAAAAACCAAGCGACTGCGAAGCAGGCATTTGGTTTCCACGGACTCATTAACGAGCAAACGGTCTGGGGAGCAGACAGAGAGCATCAGAGATGCGGGTTTGCGAGTAAATATGAAAAACCAAGCGACTGCGAAGCAGATAAAATCAGACTGCGTAGCCAAAACAGAAACAGAGGATAGTAAGAAATGCCAATTAAAATACAAAGTGATCTCCCTGCCAAGGGAATACTGGAAAATGAAAATATATTCGTCATGGATGAGGGCAGGGCAGTCAGCCAGGAGATCAGACCGCTTAAAATCTGTATCCTGAATCTGATGCCGCTCAAGGAAGAAACAGAACTTCAGCTTTTGAGGGCTCTGTCCAATACCCCGCTGCAGGTAGATGTAGACTTCATGAAAACAAGTACGCATGTTTCGCAGAATACATCCGCGAATCATCTGAACCGTTTTTATTCCACATTCGCGGAGCTGAAGGAAAATAAGTACGATGGACTGATCATCACCGGTGCACCGGTGGAACAGATGGCATTTGAAGAAGTGGATTACTGGGAAGAACTTTGCATGATCATGGAATGGTCAAAGAAGCACGTGACATCCACATTGCACATCTGCTGGGGTGCACAGGCGGGGCTGTACTACCACTTCGGACTGCCAAAGATCCAGCTTCAGGAAAAGCTGTTTGGAATCTTTGAACATAAGGTAATGAATCGCAAGATACCGCTGGTGAGAGGGTTTGATGATTATTTTATGGCACCGAACAGCCGTTATACGACGGTCAGTGCAAAGGCGATCCATGATTGCCCACAGCTTATTGTACTGGCGGAGTCGGAAGAAGCGGGTGTGCTTTTGTGCATGACGGAAGATGGCAAACAGATTTTTGTTATGGGACATCTGGAGTATGACAGGGTTACGCTGCAGAAAGAATATGAAAGAGACGTGGCAAAGGGACTTTCCATTAAACTCCCGGTCAATTATTTCCCGGATGACGATCCTGCAAAAAGACCGCATCTGCAATGGCGTGCCCATTCCAATAATCTGTACAGCAACTGGTTGAACTACTATGTATATCAGACGACTCCGTATGATATTAACGAAATCCGGTAACATATTGCAAAGCAAAACAGGAAGCCCTGACAGAAATTGTTCTGTCAGGGCTTCTTTTTATCACAACAGCCTATTGCCACATGCAGTTTTCATGGCTGAAGTTCTTGTTTTTACACGTTCTGTGTAAATTAGCATCCGAAGTTTAAATATTTGCAGATAGCCTTAAATAACTCGGAGCAGCTATTGAAATTAAAACACATAGTTTCGTCCTCCTTATTTGATTTTTGTATTTGTATCAGCTGAACACAATAGAATTGTAACAATTTTGTAACAAACGGACAATAGGAGAAAGCTGGAAATTGTGTGCGTTCACAAAAAGCAAAAACACTTCATTTTTGCAGTGTTTTTGCTAAAATGCACAAAGTTTTAACAGTTGAAACAGTTCTTTTTGTATGTTATAATAAATATAGTCTTTGGACTATGTGTGCAGGCACAGCATGATCCACAATGCAATGAGAATGGAAAAGTGCCTTTCACATCATATTGGGGTGAATGTATGGTAAATAAAAACGGGATTTTGATCGTGGATGATAATGAGCTGGATCGATCGCTTCTGGCTGATATCCTGCAGGAAAAATATGAAGTATTTACTGCCGCAAACGGCAGAGAAGCACTGACAGTGTTACATGAAAACTGCAATCGTATTGCTGTGATCTTATTGGATCTCTATATGCCGGTCATGAATGGTTATGAATTTCTGAGTGTGCAGCAGGCAGATGAAGCAATCGCTGATATCCCTGTCATTGTCATTACACAGCAGGATAACAGCGATGCAGAGATTGAAGCACTTTCTTACGGTGCATCAGCTTATCTGACAAAGCCGTATGTCAGGGAACTGATCCTGCAGAAGATAGGAGATGAGATCCGGAAGCAGGAAGTGGATCATCTGATGAAATCGATCGATGTTGATACGCTGACCGGCTGTTATAACAGAGACGGTTTCTGCAAAAAAGCACGGATCCTTTTAAAAGAAGACGAAGCAGTATATGATATTGTGGCATTTGATATAGAGCAGTTCCGTGTTGTGAATGATGTTTACGGAATCCATGAAGGAGACAGGCTTCTGCAGTATCTTGCAAGGATCATGACAGGATTTGCAAGAGAAAGAGGTGGACTCTGCGGCAGAATATCAGGTGACTGTTTTGTTATGCTGCTGACGCGTAAAAGCGGTTACGAAGAAGAAATGATCAGCTATGTGGACAAGGCGATGGAGCGTTATCCGCTGCAAATGAAGATTGTTGTCCGCTTTGGCATTTATCAGATCGAAGACAGGTCAATTGATGTGACAGTCATGTATGATCGTGCTGTTCTTGCTGTAAAACGGATCAAAGGAAAATACGGAGAAGCATGTGCATACTTCGACGATTCCATGCGGGACGAGCTGTTACTGGAAAAAGAAATCACAAATTCCATGCAGCAGGCACTTGCCGATGGCGAGTTTCTTGTTTATTTACAGCCGAAATGCAATCTGAAAACAGAAGAATATGTAGGTGCGGAAGCCTTGATCCGCTGGCAGAATCCGGAACGTGGACTTTTGCCGCCGGGACAGTTTATCCCAATCTTTGAGAAAAACGGTTTTATTACAGAGGTAGATCTGTATGTCTGGGAGCAGGTATGTCAGATGCTTGCCAGATGGAAACGGGAAAACAGACCACTGATCCCTATTTCGGTCAATGTTTCCAGAGCAGATCTGTATCATTCGGATTTCCTCGACAGGATTCTGGAACTGACGGACAAATATGAGATTGAGTCATCCCTTTTACATATGGAGATCACAGAGACGGTTTATACGGAAAATCAGAATCAGATCCTGGATATGGTCAACCAGATGGGAAAATTGGGATTCAAAGTGGAAATGGATGATTTCGGATCCGGCTATTCTTCCCTGAATATGCTGACGGAAATTCCGGTCGATGTCCTGAAACTGGATATGCGTTTTCTGGAAGGGTATTCAGCCGGAAAAGCAAAAGGCAACATTCTGGAATTTTCGGTCGGACTTGCCAAATCTCTGGGTCTGGAATCAGTAGCAGAAGGCGTTGAGACAAGGGAAATGGTAGATGAACTGAAACGCCTGAACTGCGAAATGGGGCAGGGCTATTATTTCTCCAGACCAATTCCAATCCACGAATTTGAACAGAAGCTTGACAGCAATCAGAAGCAGGCAGTAAATGCATAATAGAATAATAGAATAGAGGCATTAAAAAGGGCGTTATCCAAAAGATAACGCCCTTCTTATGTTTCAACTTTTATTTTTCAGCTTGCTGCTTTTGCAGATTTTTATTGGCGGTGGAAAGCATCAGCTTGATACGGTTGAGCTGATTTACTTCACTTGCGCCCGGATCATAGTCGATCGCTACAATATTTGCCTGTGGATAACGTCTGCGCAGTTCTTTGATAACACCTTTACCGACAACATGGTTTGGCAGGCAGCCAAATGGCTGTGTACAGACGATATTTGTTGCACCACTGTGGATCAGTTCCATCATTTCACCTGTTAAAAACCAGCCTTCACCGGTCTGGTTACCGATGGATACGATTTCCTTTGCGTAATCCACAAGATCGTAGATATTGGCAGGCGGATCAAAATGTCTGGACTTCTTAAATGCCTTTGCAGCAGAAGAACGTACAAAGTTAACGGCTGAAATGCCGAATTTGGAAATTCTGGCGGTCTTCTTGGACATGCCAAGCTGATCTGCCTTATAAATCTGGTTGTAGAAGCAGTAGAGCATAAAGTCAAGCAGATCAGGACAGACAGGCTCAGCGCCTTCAGCTTCCAGCAGTTCTGCCAGATGGTTGTTTGCAGCCGGCAGGAATTTTACAAGAATTTCCCCAACGATACCGACATGTGGTTTCGGATCTTCGCTTACCGGAATGGCATCGAATTCCTCAATCATCTGCTTACACATCTTTTGGAATTTGAAGAAAGACATATGCTTTTTGGAAACAAATTCCTGACATTTCAGCTTCCATTTTTCATGAACTGCATCCACACTTCCTTTTGTCAGCTCATAAGGGCGCATTCTGTATACACAGCGCATGAAAATATCACCGAATACAGCACCGTAAGCTGCACGAACCAGAAGATCAGCGTTCAGTTTAAAGCCCGGATTGGATTCCAGACTGCTTGACATATTGATGGAAATAACCGGTACATGGCTGAGCCCTGCCTTACCAAGGGCACGACGGATAAAACCGACGTAGTTGGTAGCACGGCAGCCACCGCCTGTCTGTGTCATGACAACGGCAACTTTATTTGTATCATATTTGCCGGACAGGAGTGCATCCATGATCTGACCGACAACGATCAGAGAAGGATAGCAGGCATCGTTATTGACATATTTCAGTCCGGTATCAACCGCATGGCGGTTATCCGTCGGTAATACTTCCAGGTTATAACCTGCTGCACGGAAAGCTGCCTCTATCAGATCAAAGTGGAACGGAGACATCTGTGGGCAGAGGATCGTATATTCTTTACGCATTTCTTCCGTAAAGACCGGTCTGTTGATCGCTGTGGAGTGTACCACACGTTCTTCGTGCTTCTGTTCTTTGACACGGAGTGCGGCGATCAGGGAACGGATACGGATCCTTGCAGCACCGAGGTTGTTGACTTCATCGATCTTCAGGCATGTGTAGATCTTGTCACTGCCACTTAAAATATCATTGACCTGATCGGTCGTAACAGCATCCAGACCGCAGCCGAAAGAGTTGAGCTGGATCAGATCCAGATTGTCAACAGTACGGACATAGCTGGCAGCTGCATACAAACGGGAGTGGTACATCCACTGGTCTGATACGATGAGTGGACGCTCCGGCCATCCGAGATGAGAGATGGAATCCTCTGTCAGAACGGCAATTCCATAGGAATTGATCAGTTCCGGAATACCATGGTTGATCTCAGGGTCGATATGGTACGGACGACCTGCAAGAACAATACCGCGTTTGCCGGTCTCATTTAAGTAAGCAAGCGTTTCTTCACCTTTTTTCTGCATATCAAGGCGGGCGTTTTCCAACTCATCCCATGCTTTGTCGATAGCATGCAGCAGTTCGCCGGACGGAATATCCGGGAATTCCTGTAATAATACATGTGCAATCGTATCCTTGTCACGGAAGGAGAGGAACGGATTCTGGAAGCGGACTTCCCCACGGCCGATCTCCTCTACGTTGTTTTTGATGTTTTCCGAATAAGAGGTAACGATCGGGCAGTTGTAATGATTGCCTGCGCCCTTTACTTCGTCACGTTCATAAAATAAAGCCGGATAGAAAATGTACGGTACATGATGGCGGATCAGCCAGGTCACATGACCGTGTGCCAGCTTGGCTGGGTAACATTCGGATTCACTCGGGATGGATTCAATACCAAGCTCATAAATCTGGTGTGTTGAGGACGGAGAGAGGACTACCTGATATTTCAGCTCCGTAAAGAAGGTGAACCAGAACGGATAGTTCTCATACATATTCAGAACACGCGGAATACCGACCTGTCCTCTTGTGGCTTCGTCAGCCGGGAGCGGCTCGTAATCGAAAATACGATGCAGCTTATATTCGTAAAGGTTTGGAATGTTATTCTTATTTTTCTCTTTGCCGATACCACGTTCGCAGCGGTTACCGGATATGTACTGTCTGCCACCGGTAAACTGGTTGATGGTCAGACGACAGTGGTTTGTACAACCCTGGCACTTTGCCATACGTGTGGTAAAGGTCAGTTCGTTGATCTTGTCAATGGAAAGCATTGTTGTTTCCGGCTCTTTGGCATCAAGTGTTTTGGCAGCCTTTGCTTCCTTTTCATGGAAACGTTCTTTTGCGATCAGGGCAGCACCGAAAGCACCCATGATACCTGCAATGTCAGGTCTGACGGCCTCACAGCCTGCAATGATCTCAAAGCTTCGGAGAACCGCATCATTATAAAAAGTACCGCCCTGTACCACGATCTTTTTGCCGAGTTCGCTGGCACTGGATACTTTGATAACCTTAAATAAGGCATTTTTAATAACAGAATAAGCAAGACCGGCGGAAATATCGGATACGGAAGCCCCCTCTTTCTGCGCCTGTTTTACTTTGGAGTTCATAAATACGGTACAACGTGTACCGAGGTCGATCGGATGCTTTGCAAACAGCGCTTCGTGTGCAAAATCTTCTACAGAGTAATTCAGGGATTTTGCAAAGGTCTCGATAAAGGAACCACAGCCGGAAGAACATGCTTCATTCAGCTGTACACTGTCTACCGTACCATTTTTGATCTTGATGCATTTCATATCCTGGCCACCGATGTCCAGAATACAGTCGACATCGGGAGAGAAGAAGGCTGCGGCGTAATAATGTGCTACCGTTTCCACTTCGCCTTCATCCAGCAGAAAGGCTGCTTTCATCAGTGCTTCCCCATATCCGGTAGAGCAGGCATGCTTGATCACAGCGCCTTCCGGAAGCTGGGCATAAATATCTTTGATCGCGGTGATCGCTGTCTGCAGCGGATTACCGTTGTTGGAGCTGTAGAAAGAGTATAACAGCGAACCGTCTTCTCCGATCAGGGCAACCTTTGTGGTGGTGGAACCTGCATCAATACCGAGATAGCAGTTTCCCTGATAAGAAGCAAGCGGAGCTGTATGTACCTTATGGGAATTATGTCTGGTCGTGAACAGCTCATATTCTGTCCGGGATTCAAACAGCGGAGACAGACGTTCTACTTCAAAAGCGATCTTGATCTCATGGGAGAGCTTATCAACCATTTCCTTTAAGGTAAACTGTGTCTTTAAATCCGCATTTAAGGCAGAACCGATCGCTGCAAACAGATGAGAGTTCTCCGGGGAAACAATGTGCTCCTCGTCCAGCTTCAGCGTACGGATAAAACTTTCTTTCAGCTCTGATAAAAAGTGAAGCGGACCGCCGAGGAATGCAACATGACCGCGGATCGGTTTACCGCAGGCAAGACCGGAGATCGTCTGGTTGACAACCGCCTGGAAAATAGAGGCGGAAAGATCTTCCTTTGTGGCTCCGTCGTTGATCAGCGGCTGGATATCGGATTTGGCAAATACACCACATCTTGCCGCGATCGTATATAAAGACTGATAGCCTTTCGCATATTCATTCAGACCGGTAGCGTCCGTCTGCAGAAGAGAAGCCATCTGGTCGATAAAAGAACCTGTACCACCGGCACAGATACCGTTCATACGCTGTTCGACATTACCGCCTTCAAAATAAATGATCTTGGCATCCTCGCCGCCAAGCTCGATCGCTACGTCCGTCTGCGGAGCAGCTTCCTTTAATGCGGTAGAAACGGCAATAACCTCCTGTGTAAAAGGAACGCCAAGATAATTGGCAAGAGATAATCCACCGGAGCCTGTGATCATAGGAGATACCGTGATGTCTCCATGGATCGCATATGCCTCTTTGAAAAGATCCCGCAGTGTTTCACGGATATTGGCGAAATGCCTTCTATAATCAGAAAAAATTAACTGTTTTGCTTCATCCAGAATTGCAATTTTAACAGTAGTCGAGCCAATATCAATGCCCAGCGTGTAAAGTTGCTTTTCCATTCAGTTCACCTTCCTTAATATATTACATGAATAGATCGTGAATCTGACAATTCACGACATTTACGCCTTATTATACGACATGTTTTTTTAAAGTGCAATCTTGATTGTCTTCTAATTATTAAAAATATATAAATCTTTGCTGCATAAATTGTGAAAATTGCATTAAACGTTTGGGATATACGTTGTCAGATTGTTTACTTTAGCGTATTCCCATGCTAAAATGTTCTTTGTCTTCCGAAAGTAATGGAAACTTCGGGATGAGAACAGTATAATGAAACAGAACAAGGCAAGACCGGAGAGGAGTATCTATGAACTGGCTTTCAAAATTAGAACGTAAATGGGGAAAATATGCGATCCCCAATATCACCTTATATCTGATCATCTGTTATGCATTCGGCTATGTGATCGAGTTGTTTAATGCATCCTTTTTAAATTATCTGACGCTGAATCCGTATGCGATATTGCATGGGCAGGTATGGCGGCTCCTGACATGGATCGTTGTACCGCCGGAAGGACTGGATCTGTTTACTCTGGTCATGCTGTATTTTTACTTTTCCATCGGTACGACACTGGAGCGGACATGGGGCACCTTCCGCTATAATGTCTATCTGATCGGCGGTATGCTGCTGACGATCGTTGGTGCGTTCCTGTTTTACGGGGTATGTGTTCTGTCAGGTCTGACAGAAACGATCACGGTAATGGAATTTGGCGTATCGTTATCTTCCTTTTATGGGTTTATTGCCAATTATTTCAGTACGTATTATGTCTGTATGTCGATCATTCTGGCATTTGCAGCAACCTTCCCGGATGTACAGGTTCTGTTTATGTTTATTATCCCATTGAAGATAAAAGTACTGGGAATTATCTATGCGGTTATTTTAGGTGTACAGGTATTGCAGGACGCAATATCACTCAGCTCTTATATCAGAAAGGGAAGTATTGGCTGGTATCTGCCGCTGGCGGACATGACAGCGATCCTGTTTTCGCTGCTTGCCTTTATCATTTTCTTTGTGACAACGCGGAAATCCTTCCGTACGCCGCAGCAGATCAAAAGACAGCGCACTTATCATAAGCAGGTTATGCGTCCAGTGACAAAGCACAAATGTGCGATCTGCGGCAGAACAGACGAATCCGATCCGGATCTGGAATTTCGGTTCTGTTCGAAATGTGATGGAAATTACGAATATTGTCAGGATCATATTTTCACACATAAGCATGTGAAAAAACAGTAGAAAAGAAAGCAGGAGCATTGTATATGGAAGAAAAAGAATTCAGAAATCAGCTTATGGAATCCATGAAGCTGGCAAGAAAACAGGGAATGTGTCTTTCAGAGGAGCAGATCCATTCCTTTTTCCCGGATATACAGCAGGGCTCGGAGCAGATGGGCTTTTTGCTGGAGTATTATAAGAACCAGAAGATCGGTGTCGGTGATCAGAAAGAGGTAGAGGAATATCTTTCCATGGAAGACCGCAATTATCTGGAGGAATATCTGAGCGGGCTTTCCGAGCTGGAAAGCATGGAACCGGAAGAACTGAAGGCAGTCATGCTTTCTGCGATCGCAGGCGATCAGGATGCCAAAGCGGCATTGCTTCAGCAGTTTCTGCCAAAGACAGCAGAGCTGGCAAAGCTGTATGCGGGGCAGGGCGTGATGCTGGAGGATCTGATCGGAGAAGGCAATATGGCACTTTTAGAAGCAACCGGGCAGATGGAATGTCTGGATACAGACGGCGATATACTGGAAGAGACGGAAGGTTTCCTTGGCAATTATATGATGAAGGCGATGGAACGTCTGATCAATGAGGAACTGGAAAAGAAAAACGATGATGAAGAAGTGCTGAAAAAGGTCAATCAGGTAGCGGATGCTGCCAGAGAGCTTTCCGAGGAGCTGCGCAGGAAGGTATCTCCGGAAGAGATCTGTGCCAATTATGAGGCGATCACAATGGATGATGTGGAAGCAGCCATGCAGATCAGCGCAAATCTGATCGATACCATAGAAATGGAGTATAAGAATGAGTAACGAAACAGGTAATATGGATTTTAAATATGTGCTGCAGGATTTCAGCAATGTATATGTCGGGGCAAGGCTGACTTTTGCAGAACTGTGTGAGCAGGATGATACGCCGCAGCGTCTGCGTTCCGCCGTATTTCAGTATGTGATCCCGGAAACGGGAGAGGATGCGCGGATCTGTGATGTACTGTCTGCCATGACAAAAGACAGTAAGCTGGCAATGGTGCTGAAGCAGCTGCGGTGCAGGATCAAAACCGTAAAGCCAAGGACTAAAGTGGATAAAAAAGGAAGAAGCCGGACAGAATATGAGGCAGAAGAGCTTTCCCTGGAGGATTTCTGGAAAAAACAGGAGCAGGGGCTTATCTGTGCGGATTATATTTCCGAACTTTATTTCAGAAAGCTGCATCTGATGTCACTCAGCGTATAACAGAACGACGGAAGAATTTTGCAGCAGCTTGGCATTTGAAAAAATAGAATAGAAAATGGAGAAGACAATGAGTATAGAAAATCTGACAGCATATGAAATCGTGGAAGACAGGGAGATCAAAGATCTGAATTCCCGTGGAGTGATCCTGCGCCATAAAAAGACCGGGGCAAGGATCGTACTGCTTTCCAACGATGATCCCAATAAAGTATTTTACATCGGTTTCCGGACACCGCCGACAGACAGCACAGGCGTAGCACATATCATTGAACACAGTGTACTTTGCGGTTCGGAGAAGTATCCGGTCAAGGATCCGTTTGTAGAACTGGCAAAGGGTTCCCTGAATACCTTTTTAAATGCCATGACTTATCCGGATAAGACGGTTTACCCGGTAGCAAGCTGCAATGACAAGGATTTTGCAAATCTTTGTGACGTCTATCTGGATGCGGTATTCCATCCGAATATTTATAAAGAAAAGAAGATCTTTGAGCAGGAAGGCTGGCATTATGAATGTGAGTCCGAAACGGACGATCTGATCTATAACGGTGTTGTCTATAATGAGATGAAAGGCGCATATGCCAGTGCAGATGACCTTTTGGACAGAGAGACCTTTAACAGCCTGTATCCGGATACTGCATATGGCGTGGATTCCGGCGGAAGACCATCCGATATCCCTTCTCTGACCTATGAAGCTTTTCTGGATTTCCACAGAAGATATTATCATCCGTCAAACAGCTATATTTACTTCTATGGCGATATGGATATGGAAGAGCGCCTGACTTATCTGGACGAGGTATATCTTTCCAAATTTGATGCGCTTAAGATCGACTCCGCCATCCGGATGCAGAAGCCGTTTGCAGAGCCTGTACAGATAGAAAAGAAATATCCGGTACTGGAATCGGATGATATCACAAATGCCGCATATTATTCTTATAATGTCAGCATCTGCAACAATCTGGACAGACAGCTTTATATCGCACTGCAGGTTCTGGATTATGCACTTTGTTCTGCACCGGGCGCTCCAGTCAAAGTAGCACTGATGGAAAAGGGCATTGGGGAAGATATCTACAGTGTCTGCGAAAACGGCATTCTGCAGCCATATTTTTCATTTGTGGCAAAAAATGCCGGTTTATCCGATCAGAAAGCATTCGTGGAAACCGTAGAGCAGGTTTTAAAAGAACAGGTAAAGAACGGTATTGATAAAAATGCCCTGCTTGCTGCCATTAACAGCTATGAGTTTAAATATAAAGAGGCTGATTTCGGCTCATATCCAAAGGGGCTGATGTATGGGCTGCAGGCGCTTGACAGCTGGCTGTACGACGATCATGCCCCGTTTATGCATATTGAGGCGAACGAGACTTTTGATGCGTTAAAGAAGCTGGTACAGACCGATTACTTTGAGCAGCTTGTGGAAAAGCAGATCCTGCAGAATACACATAAGTCGATCGTAGCCCTGCTTCCTGAAAAAGGACTGGAGAGCAGAGAAAGTGAAAAGCTGAAAGAAACACTGGCTGAGAAAAAGGCTTCTCTCACGAAAGAAGAACTGCAGGCAGTGATCGCAGAAACAAAGGCACTGAAAGCATATCAGGAAGAAGAATCCGCACCGGAAGATCTGGCAAAGATTCCGGTGCTGAAAAGAGAAGATCTGGGTAAAGAAGCACATCCTTTCATAAATGAGACAGAGCCTTTTGAAAATACGGTTCTTTTGTCTCATCCGATCTTTACAAACGGGGTTTCTTATCTGCATATGGTATTTAAGATCCGTGATATCAAAAAAGAACAGCTCCCGTATCTGGGTCTTTTGAAAAATGTACTGGGACTCCTGAGCACGGAAAAGAGAAGCTATGGTGAACTGTTTAATGAGATCAATCTGCAGACGGGCGGTATTTTCTTTGATGCAGCCACTTATACAGATGCAAAGGACTACAGTAAATTTGAACTGACCTTTGAAGCAAAAGCAAAGGTATTATATGGAAATACGCAGAAAGCGGTTGATCTGATCAGTGAAATCCTGACACAGTCTGTTTTCGATGACGAAAAACGTCTGAAAGAAATACTGGGTGAGATGAAGGCAAGACTGCAGGCACAGATGACAAGTGCGGGACATTCGACTGCATCACTGCGTGCACTTTCCTACATTTCAGAAGGCGCATGGGCATCCGATCAGTTCAGCGGACTGGACTTTTTCCGGTTCCTGACAGATCTGTACAATCATTTTGAGGAGCAGAAAGCAGAATGTATCGGTGAACTGAAAGCATTGCTTTCCTTTATCCTGCATCAAAACAGAGTGCTTTATGATTACACGGGCACGGAAGAAGGAAAGAAGCTTTTTGCAAAGACGCTTCTGCCGTTCCATAAACTGCTTTTGGCAGAAGACAACAGGCAGGAAGCATTCCATGCAGAGCCTGTGAAAAAGCAGGAAGGTCTGTGCACAAGCGCAGGGGTACAGTATGTCTGCCGGGCAGGTGATTTCAGAAAGGCAGGACTTCCTTATACAGGTGCACTCCGTGTACTGCGTGTAATGATGGGATATGACTATCTGTGGATCCAGGTGCGTGTCAAAGGTGGTGCATATGGCTGTATGAGTAACTTTACCAAATCAGGGCTCAGCTATTTTGTGTCCTACAGAGATCCGAATCTGGAAAAGACAGTGGCCGTTTACGAGAAGGCACCGGCGTATCTGCAGGAATTTGCGGCTGACGAAGAGGTTATGACAAAGTATGTGATCGGCGCGGTCTCCGAGAAGGATACACCGCTTCCGCCAAGTGCCGAGGGCAGCAGAAGCTTCGGCGCTTATATGTCAGGCTATACCTTTGCGGAGGAACAGAAGGAACGTGATGAGATCCTTGCCTGCCAGGTGGCGGATATCCATGCGCTTTCCGCACAGGTTGCGGCAATGCTGGAGACAGATGCATTCTGCGTAGTCGGCAATGAGGATAAGATCAAAGAACAGGCAGACAGCTTCCTTTGTGTGGAAACGCTGGTGTAATATCCCATAAATAAGAGACGGCGGGAACGTATTATAAATAGCAGAGATGCGAAAAGAAAAGAGGTTATGGAGACAGCAAAAGGAGGGTTACTATGAAAAAGAGATTACTTTGTGCATTGGGACTTGCAATACTTCTGACAGGATGTGGAAGCAGCTACGATTCTTCGGCTTCAAATAAGGCGGTGCAGACAATGGCAGCGTCCGATATGATGACCGAGGAAGCTGTGGATAATGCGGCTTCGGAAGACGTTTACGAATATGATGCGGTAGCGCAAAGCAGCGGTGATACAGGATCCGGTGCAAGTACGGCGGAAAATGTACAAAAACAGGTGGAGCAGGGCAGAAAGCTCATCCGCCGCATGGATATCGATGTGGAAACACAGAGCTTTGATAAACTGCTTTCCCAGCTCGATGCAAAAGTCGCAGAACTGGGTGGCTATATAGAGAACAGTAATATCTATGGAAGCGGCAATCAATACGAAGGCAGCAGATCAGCCAACTATACAGTCAGAGTACCTGCTGATAAAATGGATGAAATGGTGACCATGGTTTCCGAAAATGCCAATGTGACAAGAAAATCGGAGTCAACCGATGATGTGACACTTTCCTATGTGGACACAAAGAGCAGGAAAGAGGCGCTTGAAGTGGAGCAGGAAAGACTCATGGCACTGATGGAAAAAGCAGAAAGCGTGGATGCGATCATCGCACTGGAAACCAGGCTGACGGAAGTTCGGTACCAGATCCAGTCCATGGAGTCACAGCTTCGTACATACGACAATCAGGTTGATTATGCAACTATCAGTATTTTCGTGGAAGAGGTAACGATCTACACACCGGATACACAGGAACCGAAATCAGATCTGCAGCGAATGGCAGACGGCTTTGTGACAAGTGTAAAGCGCGTGCTGCAGGGCATCAAAAATTTCCTGATCGATGTTGTGATCGCACTGCCGTATCTGCTGATCTGGGCTTTGATCATCGCCGTGATCGTGCTTGTGATCCGCTTGATTGTAAAGAAAAATAAAAAGAAACGTGAAAGAAAGCTGGCGCAGAAGCTGGAAAAATTCCAGAAGCAGAACGAACAGCCGGATGCAGCAGGACAGATAAAGCAGCAGGAAGAAGAAACAGATAAAAAGGAGCCATAAATGAAGCTCCGGTAAGAGGGATAAAGGAAGAACATATGGAAACAAATAAAAAAAGCGGTTTTGTGACACTGATCGGAAGACCGAATGTTGGAAAGTCAACACTGATGAACCGGCTGATCGGACAGAAGATCGCGATCACATCCAATAAGCCGCAGACGACCAGAAATAAAATACAGACTGTATATACATGTGAGCAGGGACAGATCGTCTTTCTGGACACACCGGGTATCCACAAGGCAAAAAACAAGCTGGGCGACTATATGGTAAATGTGGCACAGCATACCCTGTCAGAGGTGGATGTGATCCTGTGGCTGGTAGAACCGTCTACCTTTATCGGCGCAGGAGAAAGACATATTATCGAGCAGTTGAAAAAGACAAAAACGCCCGTCATACTTGTGATCAACAAGACGGATACGGTAAAAAGAGAAGAAATTCTGACTTTTATCGATGCTTACAGAAAAGAACTGGATTTTGCGGAGATCGTTCCGGTTTCTGCATTGAAGGGTGATAATACACAGGATCTGATCGATTCTATTTTTGAATATCTGCCTTATGGACCGATGTTTTATGATGAAGATACTGTGACAGACCAGCCGCAGCGGCAGATCGTATCCGAGCTGATCCGTGAACAGGCGCTCCGCTGTCTGGATGAGGAGATCCCGCACGGAATCGCGGTTTCAATCGACCAGATGAAATGGAGAGCGGATGACAGCATTGTAGACATCGATGCCACGATCGTCTGTGAACGGGATTCCCACAAAGGGATCATCATCGGAAAAGGCGGCAGTATGCTGAAGAAGATCGGAAGCCGCGCAAGAAAAGAGATTGAAGATCTGCTGGAAACACAGGTCAATCTGAAGCTCTGGGTAAAGGTCAGGAAAGACTGGCGCGACAGCGATTTCCTTTTGAAAAACTTTGGTTACAATGCAAAAGATATTACCAGATAAGGGAGAAACTACCACACATATTTTCCGGGAAAGAACGAACCCTATTAGTATCTAATCTACGGGAGGAAACGGAAGATGTGTGATAGGGAATGCTGGGATACATTTTATATGAGCGGTAAGGTTGCGGATTACTTAAGCTACAGAGAAGCGGCAGAAAGTGCAGAGGACAAAACGCAGTCCGTAGATACTGCTTCCAGGCAGCAGACGGAAACAAAAGACAGCAGTGATGCGATCAGAATGTAACAGGAGCAGGAGCTGGCATGCAGGATTTTGTAGAAGTAACAGGGATAGTCTTAAAGGCTGTCCCTGTTTTGGAGATGGACAAAAGAATAACGGTTCTGACAAAGGAACGCGGGAAAATATCGGCATTTGCCAGAGGTGCCAAGAAGCCGGGCAGCAGATTTATGGCAGCTACCAATCCGTTCTGTTATGGCACGTTCCGGCTTTACGAGGGAAAAACGGCGTATAATCTGTCGGAGGTACGGATCGCGGAGTATTTTGAAAATCTCAGGGAAGATTTTGAAGGTGCTTTTTACGGGATGTATTTCTGTGATGTGGCAGATTATTACACAAGGGAAAATAATGATGAAAAAGAGATGCTGAAGCTTTTGTATGTTTCCCTGAAAGCACTTACAAAAGGGGCAGTGCCGCATGAGCTTGTGCAGTACATATTTGAAATGAAGGCGCTTGTGGTAAACGGGGAATTTCCGGGCGTATTAAACGGAGAAGCCCTGCTGGAGAGTACGGTATATACGATCCAGTATGTGATGCAGGCACCGTTTGAAAAGCTTTATACTTTTAAAGTATCGGACGCAGTACTGCAGCAGCTGGCAGAACAGTGCAGGATCTACAGGGAACGGTATATCGGGCACAGGTTCAAAAGCCTTGCCATACTGGAAAATTGCAGGTTGAAAAACTGAGCCCTTGCTAGTATAATATAATGCGATATGCAGGAGGTAAATTATGAAAAAATGGAGAGCGGCTTTTCTGATGGTCTGCATCGCATGTCTGCTTTGCGCGTGCCAGAAGGAAACGGACGTAGATACGAATACTGTGATCATTGACAAGAAGGGGCAGATCACGGAAGCGATCGTGGAAGAATTCAATCAGCCCTATTACGATCTGGATGAGCTGAAAAGCAATATTGAAGGACAGGTCGCAAGCTATAACACACAGAGCGGAAGTGAGGAGGCAGTCACTCTGGATAAGATCGAACTGACAGGCCAGACCGTTCATGTGAATATTACATTTGCAGATCATAATGCATATACAGGCTTTAATGAAAAAGAGCTGTTTGCAGGCACTGTGGCAGACGCATATTCCGCAGGATACGAGTTCCCACAGATGCAGCAGACGGACGGAACAGCCATTTCACAGGCGGATGTACTGGAACTGGGAGAAAAGCATGTAGTGATCATGGAGGAACAGCAGCAGGTCAGAGTACCGGGAAAGATCACACATATCAGCGACGGCGTTTCCCTGGTGGACGATAAAACAGCAGTCAATCTGAATGAAGGCCAGAAGGCATTTATCATATACGAATAAAAAAGAACAGCGAGGATGAAAACATGGAAAAATCACTGGAAAAAATTGTAGCACTTGCAAAGAACCGCGGATTCGTATATCCGGGCTCTGAAATCTACGGCGGACTTGCCAATACATGGGATTACGGTAATCTCGGCGTAGAACTGAAAAACAATGTAAAACGAGCATGGTGGCAGAAGTTCATCATGGAAAATCCATATAATGTCGGTGTGGACTGTGCAATCTTAATGAATCCACAGACATGGGTAGCCAGTGGACATCTTGGCGGCTTTGCAGATCCTCTGATGGACTGTAAGGAATGTCATGAAAGATTCCGTGCTGACAAGCTGATCGAAGACTTTGCACAGGAAAAAGGCATCACCCTGGAGAAGCCGATCGATGCATTCTCTCAGGAAGAAATGAAGGCGTTTGTGGAGGATAACAATATCCCCTGCCCGACCTGTGGCAAGCACAATTTCACAGATATCCGTCAGTTCAACCTGATGTTCAAAACATTCCAGGGCGTTACGGAAGATGCAAAGAACACTGTTTATCTGCGTCCGGAAACAGCACAGGGTATTTTCGTAAATTTCAAGAACGTACAGAGAACTTCCCGTAAGAAGATCCCGTTCGGTATCGGTCAGATCGGTAAATCTTTCCGTAATGAGATCACACCGGGTAACTTCACATTCCGTACAAGAGAGTTTGAGCAGATGGAGCTTGAATTCTTCTGTGAGCCTGGTACAGATCTGGAGTGGTTCCAGTACTGGAGAGGCTTCTGCCGTGACTGGCTGCTTGCACTCGGTATCAAAGAAGATGAGATGCGTCTGCGTGACCATGATCCGGAAGAGCTTTGCTTCTATTCCAAGGGTACTACCGATATCGAATTCCTCTTCCCGTTTGGCTGGGGCGAGCTCTGGGGTATTGCCGACAGAACTGACTATGACCTGACACAGCATCAGAATACATCCGGTCAGGATATGTCTTACTTTGATGATACAAAGAACGAAAAATATATTCCGTATGTTATCGAGCCTTCTCTTGGTGCTGACCGTGTCGTACTGGCATTCCTTTGTGCAGCCTATGATGAAGAAAACATCGGAACGGAGGAAAAACCGGACATCAGAACAGTCCTGCATTTCCATCCGGCTCTTGCACCGGTTAAGATCGGTATACTGCCACTGTCCAAGAAGTTAAACGAAGGTGCGGAAAAGATTTATACACAGCTCTCCAAGAAATATAACTGCGAATTTGACGACAGGGGAAATATCGGTAAGAGATATCGTCGTCAGGATGAGATCGGTACACCGTTCTGTATCACATACGATTTCGATTCCGAAACAGATAACTGCGTAACAGTCCGTTTCCGTGATTCCATGGAACAGGAGCGTGTGGCGATCGCAGATTTGGATGCATATTTTGCAGACAAGTTTACGTTCTAATATACAAAATTGTGGAGGAAAGAAAATGAAGCAGTTTACTTCAAATGAACTTAGAAATAGCTGGTTAAACTTTTATAAAGAACGCGGACATGTTGATGTCGGTGCGGTTTCCCTTGTTTCCGACGGTTCGACAGGTGTTATGTTCAACGTGGCAGGCATGCAGCCACTGATGCCTTATCTGCTTGGCAAGAAGCATCCACTCGGCACAAGACTCTGTAATGTACAGGGCTGTGTCCGTACAAACGATATTGATTCCGTTGGTGATACGAGCCATGTGACTTTCTTTGAAATGATGGGAAGCTGGAGTCTCGGAGATTATTTTAAGGAAGAGCGTACAAAATGGAGCTATGAACTGTTGACACAGGTATACGGCTTTGACAGGGATCATCTTGCAGCAACTGTATTCGCGGGAGATGAAAATGCACCACGTGATGAAGAAGGTGCACAGTGCAGAATCGCATCCGGCTTCAAAAAGGAAAATGTATATTATCTGCCGGCAGAAGATAACTGGTGGGGGCTGGAATACGGCCCATGCGGTCCTGACAGCGAAATGTTCTATATTGCAGATGTACCGGACTGTGGTCCGGACTGCGGACCGGGCTGTAACTGTGGTAAATATACAGAACTTGGTAATGATGTATTTATGCAGTATGAAAAGCATAAAGACGGTCATCTGACACCGCTGAAACAGAAAAACGTGGATACCGGCTGGGGACTGGAAAGAAACCTTGCATTCTTAAACGGTACAAAAGATGTTTATAAGACAGATCTTTTTGCACCGGTCATTGCATATATTGAACAGGTATCCGGCAGCAAATATGAAGCTGACGAGACGCTGACAAGATCCATGCGTATCGTGGCAGACCATATCCGTACAGGTGTTATGCTGATCGGAGATGAGGCAAGACTGACTCCTTCCAATGTGGGTGCAGGTTATGTATTGCGCCGCCTGATCAGACGCGCGGTAAGACATGGCCGCAGTCTTGGACTGAAAAAAGAAGATCTCTTGAAGATTGCTACGATCTATATAGACGAGATTTACCATGAAAGCTATAAGAATCTGGTGGAGAACCGTGAATTCGTTTTAAAAGAGCTGGATAAAGAAATCGTCCGTTTTGAAAGTACACTGGAAAACGGTATGAAGGAATTTAAGAAGATTCTGGATGAAACCGTAAAATCCGGTAAACAGACAATTTCCGGAAAAGATGCTTTCTATTTATATGATACATTCGGCTTCCCAATCGAACTTACCGTGGAAATGGCAAAGGAAGAAAATGTGGAAGTGGATGAAGCCGGTTTTGAACAGGCAATGGAAGAACAAAAACAGAAAGCACGTGAGAACCAGAACTTCTCCGCAAAACTGACGGTTGACAACGATCTGTTCAAGGAACTGGATGCATCCATTACAAGTACATTTGTCGGTTATGATGCACTGACGACAGAGAGTGAGATCAAGGTCATTGCCACAGAAGATAAACTGGTCGACAAACTGACAGAAGGACAGGAAGGCACAGTGATCGTACCAAAGACAACTTTCTATGCTACCATGGGTGGACAGAAAGGTGATAAGGGCCAGATCAGGACAGAAAACGGTGTATTTGCAGTAACAGATACTGTAAAACTACCGGGCGGCAGAATCGGACATATCGGCAGTGTTGTATCCGGCAGTATTGCTACAGGAGAAAAAGCATCCATGGAAGTGGACGCTGTATCCCATGCAGGCACATGCAGAAATCATTCCGCAACTCATCTGCTGCAGGCAGCACTGCAGGAAGTACTCGGTGATCAGGTGCATCAGCAGGGTTCTTATCAGGACAGCGAGCGTACCAGATTTGACTTCAGCTACGGACAGGCAATGACAAAAGAAGAGCTTGAAAAGGTAGAGCAGATCGTTAATGAAAAGATTGCCGAAGATCTGCAGGTGACAACACAGATCATGAGTGTTGAGGAAGCAAAGAAGACAGGCGCTATGGCACTGTTTGGAGAAAAGTACGGTGATGAGGTACGTGTGGTATCCATGGGAGATTTCTCCAAGGAACTCTGTGGTGGTACACATGTTGCCCATACCGGTGATATCCGTGCATTTAAGATCCTTGCAGAAAGCGGCGTTGCAGCAGGTGTCCGTCGTATTGAAGCCATTACAGGTGACCATGTGATCGCATATTATGCACAGCTCGATAAGAAACTTGCAGAAATTGCAGCACTTTTAAAGACAAATCAGGCAGGTATTACAGAAAAGATCGAGCATCTGCAGAAACAGGTAAAGGAACTGCAGGGCGAAAACGAATCCTTAAAGAGCAAGGCTGCAAAAGAGGCACTTGGTGATGTAATGGATCAGGTAAAGGATGTTTCCGGCGTGAAGCTGCTTGCCACAAGCGTAGAAAATGTAGATATGAACGGTCTGCGTGATCTGGGTGACCAGCTCAAAGAGAAGATCGGAGACGGTGTCGTTGTTCTGGCATCCGAGAAAGACGGAAAGGTCAACCTGATCGCAATGGCAACGGATGCAGCTATGCAGAAGGGTGCACATGCGGGAAATCTGATCAAAGGAATTGCAGCACTTGTCGGCGGCGGTGGCGGCGGAAGACCGAACATGGCACAGGCAGGCGGCAAGAATCCGGCCGGTATCAGTGCAGCGATCGCAGAAGCAGAAAAGGTACTTGCAGGGCAGATCCGGTAAAAAAACGAATAGAAATCGATATAATATAATAAAAAGTAGTTGACGGATTGTTAAAATCTGCTATAATTGTATTGTACATGATTCTGTGTGCGAATAATATTAACCCAGCAGTCAAGATACTTGAAGGGACTGAAGGGAGGTCAGGTGTGATTTATGTCAAACGTAATCGTAAAAGAGAACGAGACTTTAGATAGCGCTTTACGCCGTTTCAAAAGAAGTTGTGCAAAAGCTGGTATCCAGCAGGAAATTCACAAAAGAGAGCACTACGAGAAACCAAGTGTAAGACGTAAGAAAAAATCTGAAGCAGCAAGAAAACGCAAATACAATTAATATAAGATATCTCTGGCCGTTATGACCAGAGATTTTCTTCTTTATGGGAAATTTTATGGAATTCCTGATAAAGGGCAGGAGGAGATTTTATGTGGAACAGAGTTTTTTACGGCGTCAGCGCTGAGCATATCGTAGAGTGCTTTGTGTTTTACAGTATGCTGGGATGGGCCGTTGAATCTTTATATATGAGTATTTGTAATCATAAACTGACAAACAGGGGATTTGGGTTTGGCCCGTTCTGTCCGATCTATGGGTTTGGCGCGGTGTTTGGTTATTTCCTGTTAAGACCGCTTGCAGCACATCCGGTCATGCTGTATCTGACCGCGGCAGTGAGCGCTACGGTATTTGAATATCTGGTAGCAGTGCTGATGCAGAAAGTGTTACATGAAGTATGGTGGGATTATAATGAGAAACCATTTAATTATAAGGGCGTGATCTGTCTGGAAAGTACACTGGCATGGGGAATTTACGGACTGGGGATCGTCAGGGTGATCCAGCCGGCGGTTCTGCGCTTCCTGAATGTGATGCCTGAACCACAGGGCAGAAGAGTGGCACTTTTCATTTTATTCTTATATATGCTGGATTTTACATATCATCTGCTAAGTGCATTGGAAATCGATATACGTGAAAATGCAAAAGAAAAGAAAGCGTATGTATTAGAAAAGTATCATACGATACGTGATAACCTGGGGTTATAGATTTTATGAATAAAAATTATACTGAGTAATTTTACGTTGACAAGATGTGCAAAATACCATATTATGCATTTGAGGCAACAAAGATGAGGCTTCTTTCCACAGAGAGAAGCCTTTTTGTATATTTATGGTATCTTTTTGGATCATATATTATACAACGTTTGCCAAAGAAGGAGGAAATATTATGAAAATGAAAAAGTTAGTAAGCCTTTTAATGGTTGCAGCATTATCAGCATCCATGCTGACAGGCTGTGGAAGCAGTAACAGCGCAGCAGATACATCAGATGCTGCAGCAGACAGTACAGCAGAAGGTACAGAAAATGCAACAGGCGGCACATTAAAGATCGGTGGTATCGGACCTTTAACAGGATCTGCAGCAGTTTACGGTACAGCAGTTGCAAATGCAGCACAGCTGGCAGTAGATGAAGTCAATGCAGCAGGCGGCGTAAACGGTATGCAGCTGGAACTGAACTTCCAGGATGATGAATGTGATGCCGAGAAATCAGTAAACGCATACAATACCTTAAAGGACTGGGGTATGCAGATGCTGGTTGGTTCCGTTACAAGCGGATGCAGTATTGCAGTCAGCGAATACACGAAAGATGACAACATGTTCCAGTTAACACCTTCAGGTTCTGCAGTAGAATGTGTACAGTATGACAATGCATTCCGTGTATGCTTCTCCGATCCTAACCAGGGTCTTGCATCTGCACAGTACATCGGTGAAAATAACCTGGCTACAAAGGTAGCGGTTATTTATGACAGCTCAGATATTTATTCATCAGGTATTTATGAGAAATTTGCAGCAGAAGCAGCAAACCAGCCTTTTGAGATTGTATCTGCAGAAGCATTTACAGCTGATAACAAGACAGACTTTTCCGTACAGCTCCAGAAAGCAAAGGATGCAGGCGCAGATCTGGTATTCTTACCAATCTACTATACAGAAGCATCCCTGATCCTTTCACAGGCTGACAAGATGGGATATGCACCAAAGTTCTTCGGCTGTGATGGTCTTGATGGTATCTTAAACGTAGAAAACTTTGATACTTCCCTTGCAGAAAATGTTATGCTGCTGACACCATTTGCTGCTGATGCGACAGATGACCTGACAGTTAACTTTGTAAAGAACTACAAGGATAAATTTAACGGTGAAACACCAAACCAGTTCGCAGCTGATACTTATGATGCAATCTATGCAATCAAGGCTGCTGCTGAAAAGGCAGGTATTACAGCAGATATGTCCGTATCCGATATCTGTGAAGCTATGAAGACTGCCATGACAGAGATTACAGTGAACGGTCTGACAGGTACTATTACATGGTCTGCAGACGGCGAGCCTTCTAAGGAGCCTAAGGCAGTTAAGATCGTAAACGGTGCTTATACAGCAATGTAATTTCAGGCATTGCAACTGAAGCTTATAAAACAAAGGGGTTGTTTGAAACAGCCCCTTTTTGCATAATAAGAAAATTGCATACAAGTTGTGTATCCACATAAAGTATGATAAAATACAAAAAATGACAGAAAAATGAGAGATGAAGAGGGTGTTTGCATGAGTTTTATTTCTTACCTGGTAACAGGAATCAGTCTTGGTAGCGTATATGCTATTATTGCACTGGGTTATACCATGGTGTATGGTATTGCAAAAATGCTGAATTTTGCACACGGTGATGTCATCATGATCGGTGGCTATGTTGTGTTCGTTGCGGTCAGCAATCTGGGGATCAACCCGTATGTGGCAATTTTGATCTCTATGGCAGTCTGTACCGTTTTGGGTGTGGTTGTGGAAAAAGTGGCTTATAAGCCGCTCCGTAATGCATCTCCGCTGGCAGTTCTGATCACAGCGATCGGTGTCAGCTATCTGTTGCAGAACGTGGCACTTCTGATTTTTGGATCTGATACAAAAGCATTTACATCTGTTGTCACAATGAAAAATATCACATTGTTTGACGGACAGCTGATCATTCCCGGCGTTGCGGTTGTGACAGTTCTGGCATGTATCGTGATCATGATCGGATTGTCATTATTTATTAAAAAGACAAAGGCAGGCCGTGCCATGGTGGCAGTATCTGAGGATAAAGGGGCTGCCCAGCTCATGGGTATCAATGTAAACGGAACGATCTCCCTGACATTTGCGATCGGTTCCGGTCTTGCAGCGATCGCCGGTGTACTGCTTTGTTCCGCTTATCCTTCCCTGACTCCGTATACAGGTGCAATGCCAGGTATCAAGGCATTTGTTGCTGCGGTATTTGGTGGAATCGGATCTATCCCCGGCGCTATGATCGGTGGTATCCTGCTCGGCATCATTGAAAATTTAAGTAAGGCATATATTTCATCCCAGATGGCGGATGCGATCGTATTTGCGGTTCTGATCATCGTCCTTCTGGTCCGCCCTACCGGTATTCTGGGCAAGAACATTCAGGAGAAAGTGTAGGTGGTAATGATGAGCGAACAAAAAAAGACAAAAAATAAACTGAAATTAAATAAAGTGACAAAAAATGACCTGATCACATATCTGATGGTCGTGATCGCTTATGTGATCGTTGAGATCATGCTGAAAACAGGCAATCTTTCCTCTCTGTTACAAGGACTTTTAGTACCGCTTTGTACTTATGTGATCCTGGCGGTTTCATTGAACCTGACAGTTGGTATCCTGGGAGAGCTGAGTCTTGGGCATGCAGGCTTTATGTGTATCGGTGCATTCAGCAGTGCTCTTTTTTCACTGGGGCTGAAAGACAGTATTGCAAATGAGGGGCTCCGTTTCTTTATTGCGATCCTGATCGCAGCGGCAAGTGCAGCACTTTGCGGTATTTTGGTCGGTATTCCGGTACTTCGATTAAAAGGAGATTACCTTGCAATCGTTACACTGGCATTTGGTGAGATCATCAAAAACATCATCAATGCACTTTACCTTGGTGTAGATTCCCGCGGTATACATATTTCCATGACCGATACGATGTCACTGGGACTGGAACCGGATGGAAAGGTGTTGATCAAAGGTGCACAGGGTATTACAGGAACACCGCATGATTCCAATTTTACGATCGGTGTTGTTCTGATCCTGTTATCCCTGATCATTATCAATAACCTTGTACATTCCAGAACGGGAAGAGCTGTTATGTCGATCCGCGATAACCGTATTGCAGCAGAATCCGTCGGTATCAATATTACAAAGTATAAGATGATCGCATTTACGATATCCGCTTCTCTGGCAGGTGTTGCAGGTGCGCTTTACTCCCATAATCTTTCCACACTGACAGCACTTCCGAAAAACTTCGGATACAATATGTCTATTATGATCCTTGTATTTGTCGTGCTGGGTGGTATCGGTAATATGAGAGGTTCCGTGATCGCAGCCGTGATCCTGACGCTGCTTCCTGAGCTCTTACGTGGACTGAATAATTATCGTATGCTGATCTATGCGATCGTCCTGATCGCCATGATGCTCTTTAACTGGAGCCCGCGTACCGTTGCATGGAAAGAAAAGATGGCCGCAAAACTGAAAAGAACAAAGAAGGAGGAGGCATAATCATGGCACTTTTGGAAGTAAAAAATTTAGGAATCTCCTTCGGCGGTCTGCGTGCGGTAAATGCATTTAACATTGAGATCGAAAAAGGACAGCTGTATGGTCTGATCGGTCCGAACGGTGCAGGTAAGACAACAATCTTCAACCTGCTCACCGGTGTTTATAAACCGGATGAAGGAATCATCAAATTAGACGGTGAAAATATTACAGGCAAAAAGGCGATCGAGATCAATAAAGCCGGTATTGCCAGAACATTTCAGAATATCAGACTGTTTAAAGATATGTCTGTGAAGGACAATGTCAAGGTCGGGCTGCACAATCATCATCCGTACAGCACTTTGGAAGGAATCCTGAGACTGCCACGTTACTTTAAAGTAGAAAAAGAAATGGATGAACGAGCCATGGAGCTTCTGAAGGTATTTGACCTGGATAAAGAAGCGGATTTCCTGGCATCCAACCTGCCTTACGGAAAACAGCGTAAGCTGGAGATCGCAAGAGCACTTGCCACAGATCCGAAGCTGCTGCTTCTGGATGAGCCGGCGGCCGGTATGAATCCGAATGAAACAAAAGAACTGATGGATACCATCCGTTTTGTCAGAGATAAATTTGATATGACGATACTTCTGATCGAACATGACATGAAGCTTGTTTCCGGTATCTGCGAAAAACTGACGGTACTGAACTTCGGAGAGGTACTGAAGCAGGGTGACACAAGTACAGTGCTGAATGATCCACAGGTTATTACAGCATATCTTGGCGAATAGGAGGAAACTGATATGGCAATGCTTGAAGTCAAAGATCTGCATGTCCATTATGGCGTGATCGAAGCAATAAAGGGCATCGATTTTGAAGTAAATAAAGGGGAGATCATTGCACTCATTGGTGCAAACGGAGCGGGAAAGACGACAATCCTGCATACGGTTACAGGGTTGATCCAGCCGACAAAGGGAACGATCGTATTTGAAGGAAAGGATATCACAAAAACGCCGGGATATAAGATCGTATCGCTTGGTATGGCACATGTACCAGAAGGAAGAAGAGTTTTTGCACAGCTTTCCGTATATGAAAATCTGTTAATGGGAGCTTATACCAGAAAGGATAAAGAAGAGATTGAAAATACACTCCGCATGGTATATGACAGATTCCCTCGTCTGGAAGAAAGAAAAGGACAGATGGCAGGAACGCTTTCCGGTGGTGAGCAGCAGATGCTTGCCATGGGTCGTGCGCTGATGAGCCATCCGAGTATTATATTGATGGATGAGCCGTCCATGGGATTGTCCCCTATTTTTGTGAATGAAATTTTCGATATCATACAACAGGTCAGCAAAAGTGGTACGACAGTTCTTCTTGTGGAACAAAATGCAAAAAAGGCACTTTCCATTGCAGACCGTGCTTATGTACTCGAAACAGGTAAAATTGTCCTGACAGGTAATGCTAAAGAACTGATGGACAATGAATCTATTAAAAAAGCATATTTAGGAGAGTAGGTGTTTGGGTATGGAGAAGGTTATCATTACAATTGCCAGGCAGTATGGAAGTGGCGGTAAAACGATCGGCGAGACACTTGCAAGGGATCTTGGGATCAACTGCTATGACAGAGAACTGATGCGCATGGCGTCCGATGAAAGCGGTATTGCGGAAGGGTTATTCGGAAAAGCTGATGAGAGACTGAAAAATTCGCCGCTGCTGCGCATTACAAAAAATGTGTACAAAGGACAGCTGATCCCGCCGGAAAGCGATGAATTTACCTCCAATGATAATTTGTTTAATTATCAGGCAAAGGTGATCCGCCAGCTTGCTGAGGCCGAATCCTGTGTGATCATCGGCAGATGTGCAGACTATGTTTTAAAAGAATATGACCATGTGATCAGTGTTTTCGTACATGGCAGTCATGATTTCTGTATGAAACGTGCCAAAGAACGTCTCGGATACGGCTCTGATAAAGAAGTGGAGAAGTATATCGCAAAAACAGATAAGTACAGAGCAGATTATTATCATTATTATACGGGACATGAATGGTTTGATGCCCGCAATTATGATCTGTGTCTGGACAGTTCAAAGCTGGGGTTTGAAAAATGTGTGGAAGAAATTAAGTCTTATATGGCGATCCGCATGAATCAGTAATAAAGAAGTACAAATATGCGTATGATTATAAAAAGGCAACAGAGGTAATGATGCGTATCAGATTTCAAGTAAAAAAGCAGATTTTATGTCTGCTTTTTTCGTGCATGTTATTTGCTGTTTTTACAACAGAGACTGTCAAAGGACAGAATGCGGAACTGGATGCAAAAATACAGTCTCCGAGTGCGGTTCTGATGGAGGCGTCTACAGGACAGGTGATTTATGAGAGGGATGCGGATACGAAAAGAAGCCCGGCAAGCATTACAAAGATCATGACGCTGATCCTGATCTTTGATGAGCTGAAAAGCGGGAATTTAAAGCTGGACGATGAAGTGACAACAAGTGCCTATGCCAAATCCATGGGAGGGTCACAGGTTTTTCTGGAAGAAGGAGAGGTGCAGACGGTCGAGACGATGATCAAATGCATTGTGGTGGCTTCAGCTAATGATGCTTCCGTTGCAATGGCGGAAAAAATCTGTGGCAGTGAAGAGGCATTTGTAGAACGGATGAACGCGAGGGCAAAAGAACTTGGTATGACAGAAACGCATTTTTGTGACTGCTGCGGTCTGACGAGTGATGAGCAGCATTACACATCTGCAAGGGATGTGGCACTGATGTCCAGAGAACTGATCACAAAATATCCGGAGATCTATCAGTATACGAAGATCTGGATGGAGGATATCACACATGTCACAAGAAAAGGGAGTACGCCATTTACTTTAGCAAGCACCAATAAGCTTCTGAAACAATATGAATACACAACAGGACTGAAAACCGGTTCGACATCCGTTGCAAAATATTGTTTCAGTGCGACCGCACACAAGGATGGAATCGATCTGATCGCGGTTGTGATGGCGGCACCGGATCATAAAGCCCGTTTCGCGGATGCCAAAACACTTCTGACATATGGATTTTCCGTCTGCAGCATCTATCATGATGCCAATACGGATACCCTGCCGAAATTAAAGGTAAAAGGCGGCGTGGAGGATACGGTATCGCTCCGATATGAGAAGGAATTCCGGTATCTGGATCTGAACGGACAGGATATGTCAGGTGTAACCAAGAAATGGGAACTTACAGAAACGGTTCCTGCACCGGCTATAGAAGGGGAAAAAGCGGGAGAAGCCGTGTATTATCTGGGAGAGCAGAAGCTTGGCAGTGTTGATATTTTGTATGCGCAGACAGTGGAACAGGCAGGTTACGGAGACTGTATCAAAAAAGTATTTTCAAAGACACTTTTATAATTTCCTGTTTTTTGGTATGATAGAAGTACTTGGTCTGAAACAGTATTGCGAAAAGGATTGGATATGTCAGGAATAATAGCGGGGATCGCAGCAGTGCTTGTATGTCTGCTGCTGATCGTGATCATAGATTCAAATCGATTTCATACAGTGTCCTACGAACTGGAAAGTGAAAAGATTATTTCGGATTTCCATTTCCTGTTCCTGTCGGATCTGCACAATAAATCATACGGAAAAGAAAATGAAAAACTGCTGCGTGCGATCAATGAGATAAAGCCGGATGCGATCCTGATCGGCGGAGATGTTTTAAATGCACACCCGGGAGCATCTGTGGAAGAAGCACTTTCTTTTCTGAAGAAGCTTACGGCGTATCCGTTGTATTATGCCAATGGAAATCATGAACAGAGGCTTTTGTTATATCCGGAAAAGTATGGCTCCATGGGAGCAGACTATGAAAAAGGCTTACAGAAGCTGGGGATCAGCAGGATGATCAATGAGACACGCATTCTGGATCGTTACGCGGTTTCCATCACCGGATGTGAAGTTGACCGGCAGTATTATAAAAGATTTCATAAGGTACCAATGAAAAAGGAGTATCTGGATCAGCTGCTTCCAAAGCAGAAGGAGAATTGTTTTCAGATCCTTCTGGCACATAATCCGGATTATTTTCCGACGTATGCTGCATGGGGAGCAGACCTTGTCCTTTCCGGCCATCTGCACGGCGGTGTTGTCAGACTGCCGGTTCTGGGTGGTGTGATCTCGCCAAGGCTCCATTTGTTTCCACGTTACGATGGTGGCAGATTCACATATGGGAGCAGTACAATGATCGTCAGCCGCGGGCTGGGAATGCATACGATCCCGTTTCGTTTCAACAATCCGGGAGAACTCGTTGATATTACGATAAGAAAGAGGAATAACAATGGCACTATCGGTAAAACTGCAGGTATTTGAAGGCCCGCTGGATCTTCTTCTGCATTTGATCGAAAAAAATAAGATTGATATTTATAACATTCCGATCGTATTGATCACGGATCAGTACATGGATTATATCCGGCAGATGCAGACGGAAGACATGAATGTGATGAGCGAATTCCTGGTTATGGCTGCAACACTGATCGATATAAAATGTAAAATGCTTCTGCCACGTGATGAAACGGAAGAAGGGGAAGAAGAGGATCCGCGTGCGGAGCTGGTACAGAAACTTCTGGAATATAAGATGTATAAATATATGTCCTTTGAATTGAAGGACAGGCATATCGATGCGGCAAAGAATTTTTACAAAAAGCAGACGCTGCCGCCGGAGATCGAACAATATCGTCCGCCGGTAGATTACGATGAACTGCTGGGAGATATCAATCTGCGTAAGCTGCAGGAAATTTTTGAATCTGTCATGAAAAGACAGGAGGACAAAATCGATCCGATCCGGGCGGGATTTGGCAAGATTGAAAAAGAAGAAGTGGATATGGAGCAGAAAACAAGATATATCGAAAGCTATATAGGCTCTCATTCCAAAATGAGCTTCCGTGATCTTTTACAGAAGCAGCATTCCAAGGCGGAAGTGATCGTTACATTTCTTGTCATACTGGAAATGATGAAGACCGGAAAGATCGATATTTATCAGGCACATACCTTTGATGATATTGAGATAACGAGAAAGGGAACAGGAAACAATGGAGGAACAAAATAAAATAGCGGCGCTGGAGGCAGTACTTTTTACCATGGGTGATTCTGTGGAGGTCAGCAAGCTGGCGGAAGTGATCGAAGAAGATGTCAGGACGACAAAGAAGCTGCTGGCAAAGCTGCAGGAGCGTTATGAAAAGGAAGACAGCGGTATTATGCTTAGTGTGCTGGAAAATGCGTACCAGCTTTGTACAAAGCCTGCATATTATGAATCACTGATCAAGGTAGTTAAAGCACCGAGAAAATATATCCTGACAGATGCACTTCTGGAGACGCTTTCCATTATTGCCTACAAGCAGCCGGTCACCAAAATGGAGATTGAGAAGATACGTGGTGTCAGTTGTGAGCACGCGGTCAACAGACTGCTCGATTTTGAGCTGATCACGGAAGTAGGCAGAAAGGATGCACCGGGACGACCGATTTTATTCGGTACAACAGAACAGTTCCTGCGCAGCTTTGGTGTAAAGAGCCTGACAGAACTGCCTGAACTGAATCCGGACCGGATGGCGCAGTTCAGGGAAGAAGCGGAAAAGGAAGTACAGCTTAAGCTGGATATTTAAAACAGGAGAGAAAAGGGGAAGCATATGAAAAAAGGAAAAAAATATCTCGCACTGCTGCTTGCAGCAGTAGTTATGGCAGGAAACTTACAGATACCTGCACTGGCAGAAACAAAAGATGAAACCGGTGTGCAGGAAGAAGCAGGTGAAGAGATCAGCGTGCAGATGCAGCAGCTTGCGGATGAAAGCGAGCCGCTCACGCTGCTGGATCTTTCCCTGGAGGGCGTAGAAGCTGCGCAGCTGACGGAAGCGGAATTTGCAGCAAAATTTGATGCTTCTCAGGAAAAAATCGATGAGGCGGACAGGGAAATGTGTGCAGACCTCGGAACGGTTCTGCCGGATCCGGAAGCAGGCACCAAAGAACCGGAGACGGTATCGGAAAATGATGCGGTATCATCCAATACAGTTTCCGGCGAAACGGATCTGCTGGCAGAGACACAGGGATATGCAACGCTGGAGGATGCTTCCGCTTATGCCTGCAGCCAGATGTTGAAACGGAAAGAGATCTTTACCATCAAGCTGGCAAAGAGTAAGGACAGCAGCCAGCAGAATATCCGGGATATCCTGCTTGGCGCCTTTGCATATGATGAGAACGGAAATCCGCAGGCCGGAGATTATCTGTATTATCATATGGCATATATGGCATGGCAGCAGCAGGACGGCGGTAATGATACGATCGTCTACCGGATCGGAATGCTGTACCGTACGACACTGGAGGAAGAAAAATATGTATCCGGACGTGTGGCACAGATCATCACGCAGCTTGATCTGCGTTCCGCATCCAGGACAGAATATGAAAAGGTACGCAGTATTTATGATTATGTCATGGATGCCATTACCTATGATTCCTATCACTATGCGAATCAGCCATCCTACAATTATATGTATACGACATATGGCGCATTACATGACGGCTATGCAGTCTGTCAGGCTTATGCGACACTGTTTTACAGACTGTGTGCGGAGGTCGGGATTTCTGCCAGAGTGATTGCGGGAAATCCGGATGCTTCGACCGGAAAACCGACACATGGCTGGAATATCGTCAGACTCGGTGATGTGTATTATAATGTAGATGCAACATGGGATGATGAATTCCCAGGCTATTATCTGTTTTTCTTAAAGAGTATGAATGGCTTCTTTGAGCATACACGCGATAAGCAGTACGAGACAGCCGCTTTTGAAGCTGCATTCCCGATGGCGGTCAACAACTACATACTGCCGGATCAGAAGGAAATTGATGCCCAGGGTGTTTCTGCTATCAGCGGTGTAAAAGCGATGCAGACCAAAAATGACAGGGTTTCCCTTTCCTGGAGCCAGGTTGCGGGAGCGGATTCCTTCTATATATATAGAGCAGAAAACGGAAAAGGATATTACTGTATCGGAATCACAACAAATACCGTATATCAGAATGAAATAACGCCTGGAGCGACTTACAAATATCGTATTTATGCCAGAAAAAACGGACAGACGACCGCCAGATCGGAGGAAATTTCTTTGGTGACCAAAATGATGCTGCCAAAGAAAGGATCTGTCTGTCAGGCAGACGGTTATCGTTATAAAGTACTTTCTGCGACAGCCAAAAGCAAAAAAGTGGCATTTGCCGGTGTAAGCGATAAAAATGTGAAAAAGGTCATCATTCCGAAAACAGTAAAGCTGGACGGTATCACTTATCAGGTGACGGAGATCAGTGCCAATGCACTGAAAGGAAAGAAAAAACTGAAAACAGTTTCTGTAGGGGAAAATGTAACAAAGATCGGAAAGAATGCCTTTGCAGGCTGCAGCAGGCTGGTCAATATCGTAGTCAAGGGCAAAAAGCTGAAAAGTGCGGGAAAGAACAGTCTGCAGGGAATTTCCGCAAAGGCGGTGATCTATGTACCTTCCTCCAAATTAAAGAAATACAAAGGTCTTCTGCAGAACAAAGGACAGAAAAAGTCTGTAAAAATAAAGAAATAGAATGATTTCTGAAAAAGGTTCATATGCTGTATAAAGGAAACAGAGACAGGAACCGGTTATATGGGAAATCTGAAAAAGAATCTGAAACGACTGACCGGAACGGCAGTAGCGGTGATCCTCTGTATCACCAGTCTGCTGCAGGTTCCGGTCAGGGCGGATGAATTAAAGGTATATGCCCGTGCGGCGCTTCTGATGGATGCGTCGAATGGGCGTATTTTATATGAAGAAAACGGTTATGAAAAGCTGCCGATGGCTTCCACTACAAAGATCATGACCTGTATTCTGGCGCTGGAATACATAAAAGAACATGAGACGACGGTCTGGGAAGAACCGGTGGAAGTATCGGAGCATGCGGTCTCCATGCCAAAGGTAAAGCTGGGGATGCAGAAAGGAGACCGGTTTCTTTTAGAAGATCTGTTATATTCCCTGATGCTGGAATCGCATAATGATACGGCAGTGGCGATCGCGGAATATATAGATGGCAGTGCAGAAGCTTTTGCGCAGCGGATGAATGAGAAAGCGCGCTCGCTTGGCTGTCAGGATACCAATTTTATCACGCCAAACGGACTTGATGCGGAGGCGGACGGAAATATACATGAAACAACAGCGGCAGATCTGGCAGCGATCGCATCCTATGCACTGCGGAATGAAGAATTCCGTAAGATCATCGGCACAAGAGCCTATACGTTTCCGGAGCTTTCCGGGCGCAGAACCTTCCAGGTGTACAATAAAGACCGCTTTCTTGATCTGATGGACGGTGCGATCGGGATCAAAACAGGATTTACCGGAAAAGCGGGCTATTGCTTTGTCGGCGCTCTGGAAAGGGATGGAAAAACTTTGGTTTCCGTTGTACTCGGCAGCGGATGGCCGCCCCATAAAAACTGGAAATGGGAAGACACAAAGATATTGATGGAATACGGGCTTTCCCATTATACAGAGCAGTGTATTCTGCAGACCTATACGTATCAGCCTCTGCCTGTGGAAAACGGTATTTCGGGGCAGGCAGCGATCCGGCCGGAGAGCGGTGACAGGGAAAAAGAACTGACAATGCTTCTTTCGGATGATGATGATGTAAAAGTAACAAGGCAATATCCGAAAAAACTGGAAGCACCGGTGGTGGAAGGGACCTGCATCGGGTACGAAAAATATTTTGTGAACGGACAGTTGTGGCGCAGTTATAAAATCTTAACTGCAGAATCTGTAGATTTACGTACTTATTCCTATTGTCTGCGACAAATTTTTATGTTATACTTCTAAACGAATGTGACCGGGAGAACTCTGCCCGTGCACAGAAAGAAGTTACTTTTTAATTAATATAAAATGGAGGTCTGAAAAATGAGTAATTCTTCACAAGCGAGTCAAAGAATTGCAGCTTTACTCGACGACAACAGTTTCGTTGAAATCGGTGCAAAGGTTACAGCCAGAGCAACAGATTTTAACATGAAACCAACAGAAACTCCTTCTGACGGTGTTGTAACCGGCTATGGAGTAATTGATGGCAGTCTTGTGTATGTTTACAGCCAGGATGCATCCGTTATGAACGGTACAGTTGGCGAAATGCATGCAAAGAAGATTGCAAACCTCTATGATCTGGCTTTAAAGACAGGTGCACCAGTCATCGGTCTTATCGATTCAGCCGGACTTAGATTACAGGAAGCAACAGATGCTTTAAATGCGTTTGGCGAAATTTACATGAAGCAGACGCTTGCATCCGGTGTGATTCCACAGATCACAGCAGTTTTCGGTAACTGCGGCGGTGGACTTGCCCTGATTCCTGCATTAACAGATTTTACATTTATGGAAGGCAAAAAAGCGAAACTGTTTGTGAACTCACCAAACGCACTTGCAGGCAACAATGCTGACAAATGCGATACAGCAGCGGCAGATTTCCAGAGCGAGAAAGCCGGTCTTGTAGATGTTGTAGCTGATGAAGCAGACATCCTTGCACAGATCAGACAGCTTGTATCCATGCTTCCTGCAAACAATGAAGATGAAGCTTTTGAAGAAGAATGCGCAGATGATCTGAACAGAGCTTCTGCTGATCTTGCAAACTGCACAGGTGACACAGGCATCGCATTATCTACAATTGCAGATGATAATGTGTTCTTTGAAGTAAAAGAAGCATATGCAAAAGAAATGGTAACAGGTTTTGTACGTCTGAACGGACAGACAGTCGGCTGTGTTGCCAACAGAAGTGAAGTTTACGGCGAAGACGGAGAAAAGACAGAAACATTTGATTCCGTACTGACTCCTGCAGGCTGTGAAAAGGCTGCAGATTTCATTACATTCTGTGATGCTTTCAATATTCCTGTTCTTTCTCTTACAAATGTAACAGGTTATGCAGCATGTGAATGCAGTGAGAAGAAGATTGCAAAGGCAGTTGCAAAACTTACATATGCATTTGCAAACGCTACTGTTCCGAAGGTAAACGTAGTTATCGGTAAGGCATTCGGTACTGCAGCAGTTGCAATGAATTCCAAAGCAATCGGTGCTGATCTGACAATCGCATGGGAAAATGCAGAGATCGGTGCTATGAATGCAAAAGATGCAGCTATGATCATGTACGATGGACAGGGTGCTGATGTGATCAATGAAAAAGCTGCTGAATATGCTGCTCTGCAGACAAGTGCAGAAGGCGCAGCTAAGAGAGGATATGTAGATCAGATCATTCATGCTGCTGATACACGTAAATATGTGATCGGTGCATTTGAAATGCTGTTCTCAAAAAGGGAAGACCGCCCGGCTAAAAAACACGGTACAGTTTAAGAAAGGATGTACTTAATATGAAAAAGAGACTATTAGTATTAGGTATGATCGCCTGCCTTTTTGGACTGACAGCATGTGGCAATAATGGTTCAGCTCAGGTTCTGACAGAGGAAGAAGAGGCTGCTGCTCAGGTAGCGGATTCTTATATCAGCCAGATCGCACAGATTGAAGCAGATGGCACAGCAGATCAGTATATCGAGTATGATGAAAGCCTGGAGAGCGTATTTTCAAGCTGGGAAAGCGGTATGAAGGAGTTAGGCGGTTATGTCGAGACGACAGGTCATGATGTTGATTTAAGTGACAACAAGGAAGTCGTTGTTGATGTTGACATTAAAGGTTCTGCACTGGATCCGAAGGGGCAGCCGAGAACAGCTACAGTTGAGGTGATCTATACAGCAAAAGATTACAAGCTGAGCAGTCTGGCAGTCAATGTCAATTATACATTCGGTGAAATGATGAAAAAAGCAGCCCTCAATACTTTACTTGGTATGGGTACTGTATTTGTGATCCTGATTCTGATCAGTATGATCATTTCATGCTTCTCCGTTATTCCGAAAATCGAGGCAGCTTTCAAGAAGAAAGAAACTGCAAAGGAAGAGAAGAAGGACGTTGTAGATCAGATCATCGAAAAGGAAGAACTTGCTGATGACAGTGAACTGGTTGCAGTTATCTCAGCAGCGATCGCAGCTTATGAAGCTGACAATGGCAGTGCATCATCTGACGGATTCGTTGTTAGAAGTATCCGTAAGGTAAATAAAAGCAAATGGCAGAACGCCTAATTAACAGGAGGAAATTAAAATGAAGAATTATACAATTACCGTAAATGGCAGCGTATATGATGTAGTAGTAGAAGAAGGTGCATCTACTGGAGCAGCTCCGGTAGCAAAAGTAGCACCAAAAGCAGCACCAAAGGCAGCTCCTAAAGCAGCAGCTCCGGCCGGTGGCGCAGGATCCGTTAAGATCGAAGCCGGTGCAGCAGGTAAAGTATTCAAGATCGAAGCAAGCGTAGGACAGGCTGTAAAAGCTGGTGACGCTGTAGTTATCGTAGAAGCTATGAAGATGGAAATCCCTGTAGTTGCTCCTCAGGATGGTACAGTAGCTAGTATTGATGTAGCAGTTGGCGATGCAGTAGAAGCAGGCGCTGTCCTTGCAACATTAAACTAGAAAAAGTCTTTGACTTGAGTCAATGACAAATTAACAGGAGGTCAACAAATGGATTACATAGCAAGTACATTGAACAATCTGGTACATCAGACGGCTTTCTTCAATCTTACTTGGGGAAACTACCTTATGATTGTAGTGGCTTGTGTATTTCTATATCTGGCTATCGCAAAAGGATTTGAACCACTTCTTTTGACTCCGATAGCATTCGGTATGCTGCTGGTTAATATCTATCCGGATATCATGCTCAGCATTGAAGATTCCGCAAACGGAACCGGTGGTTTACTGTATTATTTCTACCTTTTGGATGAATGGGCAATCCTGCCATCCCTGATCTTCATGGGTGTTGGTGCGATGACTGACTTCGGTCCGCTGATTGCCAATCCAAAGAGCTTTTTACTTGGTGCTGCAGCCCAGTTCGGTATTTTCGCAGCATACTTCGGTGCAATCGCACTTGGCTTCAATGACAAAGCCGCAGCAGCTATTTCCATCATCGGTGGTGCAGATGGTCCTACTTCCATCTTCCTTGCCGGTAAACTGGGACAGACAGCCCTCTTAGGACCGATCGCCGTTGCTGCATATTCTTATATGTCACTTGTTCCGATCATCCAGCCGCCGATCATGAAGCTACTGACAACAGAGAAGGAACGTAAGATCAAGATGGGACAGCTCAGACCTGTATCTAAATTAGAAAAGATCCTGTTCCCGATCATCGTTACAATCATTGTATGTCTGCTGCTTCCTACAACAGCTCCGTTGGTAGGTCTGCTGATGCTTGGTAACTTATTCCGTGAATCAGGTGTTGTTCGTCAGCTGACAGATACTGCAAGTAATGCCCTGATGTACATCGTAGTTATCCTGCTTGGTACATCCGTAGGTGCAACAACAAGTGCAGAAGCATTCCTGAATCTGGATACATTAAAGATCGTAGCACTCGGTCTGATCGCCTTTGCGTTTGGTACAGCAGCCGGTGTATTATTCGGTAAGCTTATGTGTATCTTCTCACATGGCAAGGTTAATCCGCTGATCGGTTCAGCAGGTGTATCTGCCGTACCTATGGCAGCCCGTGTATCTCAGAAGGTCGGTGCAGAATCAGATCCGACAAACTTCCTTCTGATGCATGCTATGGGACCTAACGTTGCCGGTGTTATCGGTACAGCCGTTGCAGCTGGTACATTCATGGCTGTATTCGGTGTATTCTAAAAGGAAAAAGAAAATCAAAGTATGATTGTTTAATCAAAACAGGAGGAAATAATAAAATGGCTGAAAAAAAACCGATTAAAATTACGGAAACTATTTTGCGTGATGCACATCAGTCCCTGATCGCAACAAGAATGCCTACCGAGCTTATGCTTCCTATTCTGGATAAGCTTGATAAAGTTGGATATCATTCAATCGAGTGCTGGGGTGGTGCTACATTTGATGCTTCCCTTCGTTTCTTAAAAGAAGATCCATGGGAAAGACTTAGAAAGATCAAAGACGGCTGCCCGAACACACCTCTTCAGATGTTATTCAGAGGTCAGAATATCTTAGGTTACAGACCTTATGCAGATGACGTTGTAGATGCTTTCGTAGAGAAATCTATTGCAAACGGTATCGATATTATCCGTATCTTTGACTGCTTAAATGATATCCGTAACCTGCAGGAAGCTGTTGATGCAACAAACAGAATCAAACAGCGTGAAGGCAGAGGCCATGCACAGGTTGCATTATCTTATACACTTGGTGATGCTTACACAATGGAATACTGGACATCAATGGCTAAGAAGATCGAAGAGATGGGTGCAGATTCTATCTGTATCAAGGATATGGCAGGTCTGTTAGTTCCTTACAAGGCTTCTGAGCTGATCAAGGAAATGAAGGCTGCTACAAAGCTTCCGATCCAGTTACATACACACTATACATCAGGTGTTGCTTCTATGACATACTTGAAAGCAGTAGAAGCAGGTGTAGATGTGATCGACTGTGCAATCAGCCCATTCGCTATGGGTACTTCACAGCCTGCAACAGAAGTTATGGTTGAGACTTTCAAGGGTACAGAGTACGATACAGGTTATGATCAGAATCTTCTTGCAGAAATCGCTGATTACTTCAGACCTTACAGAGATGAGTGCTTAAAGAACGGTCTCTTAAATCCAAAGGTTATGGGTGTAGATATCAAGACACTGTTATATCAGGTACCGGGCGGAATGCTTTCTAACATGGTTTCCCAGTTAAAAGAGCAGAATGCAGAAGACAGATACTATGATGTATTAAAGGAAATCCCTGAAGTTCGTAAAGATTTAGGTGAGCCACCGCTTGTAACACCTTCTTCACAGATTGTTGGTACACAGGCTGTATTTAATGTACTGATGGGCGAGAGATATAAGGTAGCTACTGACCAGACAAAGGATATGCTCCGTGGTAAGTACGGTAAGACTGTTAAGCCAATGAACCAGGCAGTTATCGACAAGGTTATTCCTGGTGAAGAGATCCGTACAGAAAGATCCGGTGCTTATGTAGAGAACGAAATGGATAAACTGGAATCCGAAATGAAAGAATGGAAACAGCAGGATGAAGACGTATTATCATACGCTTTATTCCCACAGGTTGCTGTAGATTTCTTCAAATATCGTAAAGCACAGCAGGATAAAGTAGATTTATCCAAGGCTGATACAAAGAACGGTGCTTATCCGGTTTAATCAGATCTGATAAACAGAGCAATAAAAA
>ERZ808240.748-NODE-748-length-41591-cov-13.885954_pt1 | contig 41591 bp, 28 predicted proteins | sample MGYA00521084_ERZ808240 | MGnify/ENA primary metagenome ERZ808240 (study PRJEB31516, sample SAMN03275571) | gut metagenome | biome: mammalia-associated habitat; material: feces | host: Papio cynocephalus | place: Kenya | collected 2012-08-06 ...
CTCGTTTATATCCGTACCGAATGTATTCCATGAATTCCAGCCCATAGGCGGTGTGCTTTTTATCATTTTTATTTACCTCCCGAATTTAATTCTTTAATGCTTTAAGTATAAATATATGAGCCTCAAAATCCGAGCTTGCCGCAGGTATAGGAAGACCCATATTCATAAGCAGTGATCCGCTGAGTCTGATTCCGCACGGCCGGACCTCATAAACGGTTTCCGGTTTAAGTCCGGTAAGCTTTAGGCTGCGCTGACTGCCGTTCGGAATATTTAAAGAGCTTAAGTATACGGCGGCACTGAATTCGCCGTTTTCCGATACCGCCTGCCATGCGGCGCAATCCCCCTCAAACGGACTGCAAAGACGGTAAAATACCGCGTTTGCAAGGTTAGCCTCCAAAAATTTGCGGCGTTTTGTCTGTAACGGGATCTGCCGCATTTCGTCCTCGCTTATATTGTTAAGATTAAGCTCGTACCCGAAGCTGAAAAGAGCAGCCACTGCCTCCCGCGCGTTAAATGAAACGGTACGCCCTGTTTGATGATTGGGGCAGATTGTAATATGTGCAGACATAGTCTCCGGCGGATATAAAAGACTTGTACCGTACTGAATTTTCGAACGCTCGTATGCGTCGGTATCGTCGCTCGTCCATATCTGCGGCATATAGTATAAAATACCGAGGTCGAAGCGCGCGCCGCCGCTTGAACAGCCTTCAAAAAACACATCGGGAAAGCTTTTTGTAAGCCTTGCCATAAGCTCATATACGCCGAGTATAAAGCGGTGGTTTTGTTCGCCCTGACGGCGTTTTTCAAGAAAAACCGAGCCGTTGTCCGATATGCTTCGATTCATATCCCATTTTACATATTTAATATCATTCTCGTGTAACAGCTTATAAAGAATATTATACATTCCGTCTACAACCTCAGGGCGGCCGTAATCCAGCACCAGCTCATTTCGGCTTTCAAGCGGCTTTACATTCGGCAGTGAAATGCACCAGTCGGGGTGCGCGCGGTAAAGCTCGCTGTCTCGGTTCACCGCTTCCGGCTCTATCCACACGCCGAGCCCCATATTGTTTTTCTTACAGGCGGAAAGTATTTTTTTAAAGCCCTGCGGAAACTTTTCCCTGTTTACATACCAGTCTCCGAGAGAACCGTTTTCGTCCTTTCGCCTGCCGTACCAGCCGTCGTCAAGCACAACGGTATCTATTCCGGTATCTCGGCACAGCTCTATCATTTTAAGTATTTTTTCTTCGTCGGAGTCAAAATACATAGCTTCCCAAAGGTTTAAAACAATCGGGCGTTTAATATTCTTCGCAGAGCAGGCTCCGAGGTATTTTCTGCACATTTTGTGAAAGCTCTGCGACATTCCGTTAAGTCCGTCCGAGCTGTATGTCATTACCGCCTCCGGCGAACAAAATTCCTTATGCGGCTTTAGCTCCCATATAAAGTTTTCCGAATTTATACCTAAGGAAACTCGTGTTGTTTCAAACTGACCTATCTGTGCCTGAAAGCGAAAGTCACCGCTGTAGATAAGCGCAAAGCCGTATACGTCGCCGCTGTTTTCCGTGGTTTGCGGCGTAACCAGCGCGGCAAACGGATTTTGACCGTGACCTGTAATTCCCGCCGTGCTTCCCACACTTGAAATTCCGTGGTGCAGTGGATACCGCTCTATCCAGCGTTCCCTTGCCCAAGAACCGTAAAGCGTTATAAGCTCGTATTTATCAGGCGGAAAATCCATAGCAAGGCTGTCAAGCTGTTTTATATAAACGGTTTTTTCGGTATTGTTTACGGCTCTTGTATGCCTTGAGATTATATCCGTTTCCTCAAACACCGAATAATAAAGCATTATGCGTATGCCGCTCACTATATCGTCGGCGGTTATTTCAAGCGTCTGTGCGTCGTTTGCGTCCGCACAAAGCTGCGGAAGCCCATCTAACGGCGGTTTTCCGCAGGTGATTTTGTGCGAAACATATTTAAGCTCGCTTACAACCCGCCCGTTATCGTCTTCAATTTTAAAAGATGGGAATCTGGTATCGCCTCTTCCGAAGGCTCCGTATTCATACGGCAGCTCACTGTATGTTGTAACGCAGCCGTTTATGCACACCGGAAAGCAGGAGGGACGGTGAACTCCGTTTTGGAAATAATCAAGACTTTGTGCGGCAATCCTTTTACCGTAATAGCGGTGCAGCAGCGCGCCGTTTTCAGCGATCTCTATACAATAACAGGTATTTGCCGTGTTAAGATAAAAACAATTATTTTTAAAAGCTATCATAATTTACCTTTATTCTTTACTGTTTAACAGAAAGGCTCCGTATGTCTTTACCTGTAAGCAGCATTTCACAGCTGCTTAAGCTGTCCTCAAGCTGGGCTATGTTGACAGGTCCTATAAGCACATGCGCGGATATATCCGGATTTGAATATATGTAAGCCAGCACAATTGATGAAATTGAAACGCCGTATTCCTTTGCAAGCGCGTCTGCCGCTTTAAAGCGCCTTAAATTGGTTTCGTTTAAATAATCGGTGCGAATACCGTCTGTAAGCGCCTCAACTCCGCCGCTTTGCAACAGTGAGAATATTCCCTTGCCCTGAGAGGAATACGCCACAACCGGCAAATCGGAGCCTTTATACAGATTATACTCGGCACCGTTCATTTCAACAAGCGTAGGATCGCCTGTTCCGGCATTCGGAACGGCAAGACTCCACTTTATCTGCGAGGCGACTATCGGGCAAAGCGAATGCTTCTTTGCATATTCGTCGGCGGCAATAATTCTGTCAGCGTGCCAGTTTGAAACGCCGAAGTTTCTTATTTTGCCTTCCTTTATAAAGCAATTCATAAATTCAAGAATTTCCTCCGGCTCTTTTGAAAGGTTATCGCGGTGCAGCCAATACATATCGATAGTATCGGTTTTTAGCGCCGCAAGACTTTCGTTTATATCGTCTTCGATTTCTTTCTTGCTTACGCGTGAAACGTTCATACTTTCAAGGCGCGGATGCCCGCCCTTGGTGGAAACGTATACCTCTTTGCCGCTTCTTCTGGCGGCTCCTATCCATTTGCCTATCGTTTCCTCGGATTTTCCGTTACCGTAAAGGCGCGCCGTATCTACACAGTTGCCGCCGAGCTCATAGTAACGATCCATAAGCCCAAAGCTTGTTTTTTCGTCTATTGCCGTTCCGAGAAGCTCGCCGCCCAACAATACGTTTGAAATTTCCAAATTTCCTATTTTCTTTTTCTGCATAACCGTATATCTCCCTAACCGTCACGCCCGCAAACAATAATTTTTGTTCTTTTCTGTAACGTCGTATCTAAAACCCAACCCGTTATTTTTCACATTCAACATCGGTAAGCCATATGCCGCAGTCGCCAACACTGCCGAATTCTATAAACGCCTCGCGCTCGCGGTCGTTGTTAAATTCTATTTCAAGAACATTATGCTCCCTTTTCGGCGTAACCTTCGTTACGCTGCCGCGGTGGAATGCCGGCACATACTTCATATCCGCTTCGCGTTCCGTTATCCTTTCGCCGTTTAAATATACGGTCATACGCGCTTTGCCGTTATGTGAAAGCCGTATTTCACGCATAGCCGCAAGCTTGAAATTAAGCGTATAGCGATAACGCCCAGCCGGAACGGTAAAGGCGCTGCCCGGCACGTTTACATCATATTTTTCACCTGTATCAAGGTTTTCAACGTGGTATACGCGCGCGTCCGGAAAGCCGAACGAGCAGGACCATTTCAATCCATTTGTAATAAAGGCAAGCACTACCTTATTAACGTTTATACGCACCCTGCACAGCGGCTTTTCAACACTGAATGTAAATTTCTCTTCTTCATACGGCTTTAAGCTATAACTAAAGCCCCGCGGTTCACATATAACGTTTTGCGACGTTCCTATACTAAAGCTGCCGGACATCGGCTTATCGCCGTTATTTATAAGATGAACCGTAAATTTGTTTTCGCCGCCCGGCATATATGCCACTGCTTCGGGGTAAATAACGCGCACCTCAAGCGGCTCGTCTGTAATAAGCGCCTCGCTTTGCTCATACGGAATATCGTCAGACGCGGCAGCGCGCGGCTCCGGTATGACATATTGCTTTCTGTCTGCGGGAAGACTCTCAAAGGAAACCGCCGAATGATAATACTCCTGTATTTTTTCACAGCAAAATGCTATTTCATCGCAAAAATCATCTATTGAAGCCGAGGCGGCCATATTTGTCATATTGCAGGAAAGCACAAGCGAATTTCCTATCGGCCTTGTCCAGCGCTCGCCTATACCGTCCGGATTCATAATACCGAAAAGCGCGCCTACCGTAGCGCCGGTACAGTCTGCGTCGTGTCCCATATTAACCGCGTGGCATATTGCCTTATCAAAGCTGTTTTCACAGCTTAATAATGCTAGCAGTATAAACGAAAGGTTAATTGTAACATCAGTCCAGTTTTCAACGGAATACTTTTCAAGTATTTTTTCGCGGACTCTTATGTAATCCTCGGTTTCGTTCCACCAGGCAATCGTATCCTTAAATGCGTTTTTCATACGCTCGCCCTCCGGCAAATAGCGCATACCTGTTTCAATAAGCTTATTCAAATCGTTTTCGGCAAACGCCGCGCTTTCAATCGCTGCCAAAAAGCGTATGGCGGATATCCCGTCTCCGGAATGGTCCACGCAGGCGTCCTCTGTTGCAATGCGAACCGCAAGCTCCGGATCGCCCGGTGCAAGGCAAGCCCACAGCTCGCTTCTTATAGCCGCTCCCATACCGCTGTGAAAGGCGTTATTATATACGCCCGAAAGCGGCGCATATATCATTTTACGGTAATTTGCATTTGCCACGCCGTATTCATCGGGAAGAGAACCGCTGTTATATAAATTCCACAGATCCCCTAATTTCAGCCTGCTGACGGGAAGACCCTCACGCATAAGTATTTCCAAAAAGGTGACCTGTAAATCAAGATCGTCGTTAGGCACCATTTCGTTCGGAACAGGATCATAATATGTAACATTATTTACCTGAACCGGTCCCTCATACGGCATACCGAGAGTTCCGCCCACAGATTTTCCCACAAAGCAAGCCCTGACCTTGCGGCGGTATATTTCATAATTAAGCTTCATAATCTTATCCCCTTTTTTAAACACTAAGCCCGAAAGAGACCGCAGCCCCGACAAAAATTTTAAAGCTTTATCTCTGCCGGGCTTAATATTCAAATAAATTTATGCCGCGGCAGTCCTCGGAATATTTCCGGGGACTGTCGCGTAAAAAAGCTACTGCGCTAAAAGCCTATATCTTAAAAGATCAACATCCTCCGCAGTATAGAAATTCGTATTGCTTTTAATAATATCGCTTGCCGCAACAAGATCACATATATCAAAGCTTGCGTCGGCATTTGTGTTGTAGTAGCTTACATATTCCGCAAGGTATTTGTCGCCTGTCGGTTCTCCGTTCACGGTTCTGTTATAATCAAACACCGCCGAACCGGCAACTGCTTCTGCGGTATCCGCATAATATCCCTGCATATCCGCCTTAACACCGGTGTTTATCAAAATATTTTCGTCACTGTTCCCAGCACAAAGCTTAAGGTCCTTTATATAATACTCCCACTTATTATAACTGCCTCTCTGAATAAATACAAAGGCTATACGGTAATCGTCGGTTGCGGCTTCATTCTCCGTAAGAGAAAAGGTTACGGTCATAGTATCGTCCTTAAGCACTACGCTGTCAAATTTATTATTATCGGTAGAATCGGTTTTTGTATTAGTATCACTGCCGTTTAGAACGACCGTCTGCCTTAACGCCTTTTTACCGCTCAGCAGCTTTATACGCACATAATCTTCGCTGAATATGTTTATACCGCACTCTGTTCTGTATTTAAAGGACAGCGTATAAGTATTTCCAGCAGTTATCTTACCGCTTGCTGTTTTCAGCCCTAAATATTCATTAGCTATTGCGCCCTTAACGTGCAGCATATATTTTTCGCCCTGCTTCGGTATTAAAACGCCTGCCGTTCCCGAATATTGCCATACTGTTCCGTCGCCGATTATTTCATCCGCACTTTTTGCATATTTAATTTCATAGCTGTTTAAGCCGTTGCCACCCGGTACTGTTAATATACCGTTTACCGAATAATAAATTTTTTCGTTTGTTTCAATATAGGCAACGCCGTTTCCGTTTACACTGTATTTTCCGGCCGTATCCGTTACATCAAGCGTAATGTCGCTGCTGCCGTTTGTTATTGCATAAATATTATTATCGGTATATACCTTGGCTATTGCCTCAATATCAGACGTATTTATTTCGGAGCCTGCGTTTGCAACTATTTGTATAGCGCCTGAGATTTTAGGACTTAAATAGTTGCTTTCATCGGGGCTTACCTTAATACTGCTTATCTTTGCGCCGTTTTTCATAACGATATTTACATTGCCGTTATAATTAAACGCCGCTGCGTCGCCTGTCGTTCCGCTTGCTCCCACTAAATAAGCCGCAGTGAGAGTTTTATCCTTAATGCCCCATATAAACGTGCTGTCGCCCGCAAAGCTTCGTTTAAAGTCGTATTTCGGGGAGCTGTTGCCGAATGCAAATTTTTTCGGAAGATTATAGCCGTCGTCTCCCTCAAAGGCTACCGTTTGTGACGAAGTTCTTTCCAGCGCCGCTGCCGCAGTATTGTTATACAAATTTCCCGCATAGAATATATTTCTTGTAGATGTTTTTTGGGCATCGTTTACTATCACTCCGTTACCGTCGGTAAAGGACCATTTAACGCCGCTGAATATTGCGGTATTGTTTCTTATATTAACCGGATTATCCCAGGAAGAGTCCTGTCTTTTAGAAATGTCAAGTAAAATTATGTTCTCAAAAACGGCGGGACCTGCTAATGAAAAATACCTGCTATATGAAACTCCTACAATATATCCATATCCCAAATAATCCATTGCGCCGTCTGTACTGTTATACGAGGTAAACTTAACGGTGCAAGTGTGATTTGGAATTAAATTTTCATTATAATTATAATAGCTTACAACGCCGTCCATATCAGTAACGCTTGTCGGCTGCGCGCCGTCTACCGTGCTGTCCACATAAACGGTGGCGGTATCGTTTTCACCAAGCTCTGCGGCGTTTATAAGTTCAATTGCCCTTTTAACGGTTCTTACAGCCGTATTGTGGGTTGTACCGTCGTTTTTGTCGTTACCGCTTACGCTTATATAAAATTCGTTTGCCGAATTGCCGTTTGTATTTGCCGAAGCCGGAATAATCTGTGTTAGGGCTCCCGCCAAAATCATAATGCTTAAGACTATGCTGAAAATACGTTTTAATTTCATAGTAATTTCCTTTCCGGTTTTCACCGCTTAATAGTTTTTTAAGCTTGCTGTTTTTACAAAATAATTCTTTCACTTACCGTATGTAAGCTCCGGTGCGTCGAAAAAGCTGTCATTGCAAACGCCGCGAGGTACGCGGTAATCCGTTTTCCGCTCCCCCGTCATTGCGAAGGTGCGGGTGTCCGGTGGACACCTCTGCGAAGCATAAGCACCGACCGAGCCGGCAGGCGAGATGTGTAAACGGCTGCGGCAATCCGTTCTCTTTTAAGGGTATTACGGATTCTTTCGCGCCAAGCGCTCAGAATGACAAATCATTTAGTCATTGCAAACGCCGCAAGGTGTGTGGCAATCCGTTCTCTTTCAAATGGGAGTCTAAGCTCTGCGAAAATTAAATATTCGGTTTATTGACAGCCTACAGTTTCCAAACGTAAGTTTTTAAAATCAGCCCCTCTCTTTTTATTTTTCATAAACAAAAGCGATTTCCGGACTATATTCGTGAGTTCGGTTTTGGGTAAACAAAATCGATTTCGGCGCCTTAATTGCGTTATACAGCGCGGTCACACCGGAGGGCGGACAGGTTCTGTCGCCAAGGCCTGCCTCTATTTTTACATTGCAGTTTTTATTAAGCATCGCTGCAAAACTTACGGTGTCGTAATAGCTCAACGCTTCCGTAAAGGAAGGTCTGAAATTGCTGTTTATTCTTCCCGATGTTTCGCCGCCTATATCGCACAGCCACGGTATTGTGATATTAAGCTCGGTTGCTTTTTGGCAAAGTGCCGCAACTGCGGTTGCCTGAAACGCTCCCTGACTGCCGCCGCTTATTGTAAGGTCTTTACCGTTCCACAGCGGGTTATTCATAATATACCTCGCCGCCTGCAAATCGCGCAAAAGCATATTTTTAAAGTATACCTTTTCCTTATCGCTGTTTTCTGTATCTCCGACCTTTTTAAAGCCGTAGCCGTCAAGCTTCGCTTGCATATCCTTATAATATTCGGCGGTTCCGTCAAGCTCCATACTGTGAGCGCATACCGAAAGCGAAACCGTATTCTTAACATAAATAGGCGATATTTTATTAACGCCGTACCCATGATAAATAATTGCCGCTTTAAGAGTACCGTTTTCGGAATTTTCGGGATATGTAAGATACGCATACGCCGGATCCGCAGAGCCCATATCCAATTTGATAATATATCCTTTATACCCGCTTGCGGGATTGGATATTTCCTTTTGCTCCAAAACATCGGGCTCGCACAGCGTACTTACCTTGCTGCTCCAAAATTGCTCAAAATCCGCCGGTTGTGATTTTGCCTTTCCTATATCTTCAAATCCTGCTCCCGCGCCGCCGCTGAATTCCCTTATATCGGCAAGCTTAGCTTTATCAGCATCGAGCGCTCTTACAATATATTTAACGTAACCCGCCTTGCTCAGCGTGGTTTTAAGGGTTAAAATTCCCTTTTCGCCCGAAACGGTTTCCGATTTATTTTTACCGTCCTCGGTTTGAAGCTCGTAATAAAAGTAAGGGCATGATACCGGCTTGCCGTTCTGCAGCAGCTTTACCGTAACAGTTATTTCTTCGCTTACGGCGTATGAAATCGGATTTTTATCGGTAACGCCCACAAGCTCCGCGCTTAATGCCGTGCTGTATTCCTTAACCTCAAATTCCCCTGCCTGCTTTTTAAGCTGACTGCTTATTGAAACCAGATCGCAGATGTTGCTTGTGCCGTCGCCGTTTACATCGGCGGTACCGCTTGACAGCAATTCGCCGCGCACCTGCTTTAAATCGGTAAAATCGGTTTTACCGTCCCTGTTTATATCATAAACCGACGGTACAAACAAAGCCTCGTCATAAAGTAAAGCTTCATCAGCGGAAAACACGCCGGATACGGTCTTTAAATCCTTAACGGAACCGATAATCACGCTTCCGTCCTCGGCTTTAAGCGTTAAATCATATAGGTATATTTCACCCTTTCCCGTAAAGCCGAAGCCTACGGTATGATTTCCCGCCGACTCGCTGCCTAATGTAAAACTCAGCGTAAGCTCGTTCACGCCGCCGTTTGCCGTATATTCCGAATCAAATGCCGCGCTTTCGCCGTCGGCACCGTTGCCTGTGCTGAACAGAGTCTTTCTTTCGGATATACCCGGATTTCCGTATCTTGTTGTATTAAACCAATCTGCAAAAATTATTTGGCTGAAGCCGTCGCAATTAAAGGAACCGTCCTCGGCGCCGTATTTAAAATGCGCGGTATATTTGCCTGCCGGAAGCGTTATATTCGCCGCAGAAACAGCCATATCCTTGCCGAAGCCGCGTCCGGCGGAGTCGGCTTTGAGGTGCAGCATATAATCTGCGTCTGTTATCGGCTCCAAAATTCCGTTTACGCCCGAATCCTTATAGCCGAGATTTTTTATTGCTTCCAGACTTTCGCGGTATGAAACTTCGCACAAAAAACCGCAAGGTAATGTTAAGTTTTGCGGATAATCAAAATAATGCAGCTTTTTATCTGCGTCAATATAATATACAAAGCCGTTTTCCCTGCCGTTGTATTCAACGCTGTATGTGCCTGCCGTATCGGTTACATCAAGCGTAATATCACCGCTGTTATTTGCTATTGTGTAAATGCTATTGCTCGTATATGCCTCGGCTATTGCCGCAATATCAGCCGTATTTATTTCGGAGCCTGCGTTTGCAACTATTTGTATAGCGCCTGAGATTTTAGGACTTAAATAGTTGCTTTCATCGGGGCTTACCTTAATACTGCTTATCTTTGCGCCGTTTTTCATAACAATATTTACATTGCCGTTATAATTAAACGCAAGGCTTGAGTCTGTTCCGGCTTCATAGGCAAGGTAAACCGTATTAAGCGTTTTATTTTCAATTCCCCATACAAACGTAGTATTACCGTTAAATTTTTTCCCGCCGTATTCCCACGAAGAATTTGAATTTCCGAAAGCAAAGCTTTTAGGCAGGTTATATTGATTATTGCCTTCAAAAGCAATTGTCTGCGTTATGCTTTCAGACCTTTCAAAGTATTGCAAATTATAGAAGCTTTGCGTGTTTCCCGCATAAAACAAATCTCTTGCAGACGCTTTTTGAGCGTCGTTTACTATTTCTCCGCTTTCCTTAATATATGACCATTTAACGCCGCTGAATATAGCGGTATTGTTTCTTATATTAACCGGATTATCCCAGTATTGGCCCTGTTTGGAAATGTCAAGCAAAATTATGTTTTCAAAAACGGTAGGTCCTGCCAGTGAAAGGTAATAACCGTAGCCTTCAAAAACACCGTTACTGTTCCTTGTAAGCATTTTTCCATATCCCAAATAGTCCATTGCGCCGTCTGTACTGTTATACGAGGTAAACCTTACGGTACAGGTATGATTCGGAATTATATTTTCAGCAGTATTCTCTGCCTTATGATTATAATAGCTCACAACCTCGTCCATATCAGTAACGCTTGCAGGCTGCGCGCCGTCTACAGTGCTGTCCACATAAACGGCGGCAGTATCGTTTTTACCAAGCCCTGCGGCGTTTATAAGCTCGATTGCCCTTTTAACGGTTCTTACCGCCGTATTGTGGGTTGTACCGTTGTTTTCGTCGCTTCCGCTTACGCTTATATAAAATTCGTTTGCCGAATTACCGTTTGTATTTGCCGATGCCGGAATGATCCGCGTTAAGGCTCCCGCCAAAATCATAATGCTAAGTGCTATGCTTAAGGTACGCGTTAATTTCATAGCAATCTCCTCTTTGATTTTTTAGCTCACTAAGGGAAATTATCGTATATTCGGATACAGGCTTTCAAGCGAACGGTATCCGAATATACCATTTCCGACATTGCCCTTACTTAAAAATCCTTTTTCTGAATATTATCAGAACCGCCGCGCCGCCTATTACGACAACTCCCGCCGCAGCCGAAAGAACGATCAGCAAAACATTTACACCGTTCTGCTCTTCGTTTTTATCGGCGCTTGTTTTTATGTCGTACAGCAGTTTAACCGAAAGCTCCACGCTTTCCTTAATTTCAAGCTCTCTTAAAACATATTTTTTCCCGTTTTCGGCGATTGTGTAAACGGTGTATTTACCGGGCTTAACATTTTTAAATTCAAAATATCCGTCCTTATCGGTAACGACGTCGCCTATTCCGTCTATAACAAGCTTAAGGTTTGAAACGGTTTTAAGCGCTCTTGTGTAAACCTTGCCCTTTAACGTACTGCCTGTTATTTCCGCACCGCTTTTATTGCCGGTATTCGTAACCCCGTTATTGTTTTCCGTTTTAGTTTGCGAATTGTCAAGAGTAAGCCTTGCGGTAACGGTATCTCCGCCCTCAAGCGTTGTAAAGAAATCCGTCGCCCTTTTCTGACCGTCCGAGCCTATAATGTAAAGGTCATAAAAGCCCTCTGCAATATCTTTAAACACAAAACGACCGTTTTTGTCCGTAACGGCATTAAGCTTAATGCCGTTATCGCCCTCAAGCAAAAGCTTAACGTTTGCAAGCGGCTTTCCGTTTTGATCTGAAAGGGTGCCGCTGAGCGTTGCGGTTTTTGTTATTTCGGCGGTTTCTGCGTCTTCGGGCTTCCACCAGGTACCGTCGTTAAAGCGCTTATCATCGGTATAGCGAATAAGCGCGTCCTCGCTGAAATCCATTGTTTTAAGCACCGCGCCGTTGCCGCCGGTCCATTCTGTAAGCCCTAACCCCTTTTGACCGACGATAAACCATGCATACCAGTCGTATGCCCAGTAATCAAGACCGTAACCGAACGAGGGATTGCTTAAAAGCTCTGTCTTTTCAGAGTCGTCCCTTTCGTAAAGACTTACATCAAAAAGATAACCGGAAGCGCCCGACGGTATGGCTATACCCGTAAACGCCCGCCCATAATCGGCATTTTCGGGCACGGTAAACTCATAAACCGCGTGGAAATATTCGCCGTGTTCGGTTTTTTCTATAACCTTTGCGTTTTTCTCAAAAGCGGTGCGGTCGCCGTCACGCGCGGCAAAAACCTGAAAATCGGTCTGTGATGAAATGCTTGCTTCAAATCTATAGGTTTTGCCCGCTTCGCATTCAAACCGCGAGCAAACAGACGCCCAGCCCGACCCGTTTCTGAAATAAAGCATCTTTTTTTCTCCTGCCGGCGGTTCGGGCGACGGCGGCTCCGGTTCGGGAATTTTATCTATGTATTCGGCGGTAAACCCGTATTTTGTACCGTCCGCTTTTTCTCTTTCAACCTTAAACACGTTAGCTATATCCGAAGCGAATACCCCTATTCTTAATGAATGCCACCCCTTCATATACGGGGTTGTGCCGTCGTTCACCAAAATATTTTCATCGCTTCCCTCGGCGCACAGCTTAAGGTTGCTTAACCAATATTCTGCATTGGCAAAGCCGGGATTAGGTATAAAATTGAAAACAATACCGTATCTGTCCCTGTCTGTCGCGTCAAGGGTAAAGGTAAGCTCCGCTTTATCGGTAGTGCCGTCATTTGAAAGCTCAACCGTTTCAAACTCGCCGTTTGTATCCTTTCCTTTTTTGATTACAGCCTTTTTAAGCGAATCCGAAACCCACTCGCTGTTTTTCTTCCAATCGGTTCCGCTTGCCATAACCTGAACGCGTACTATATCGCTTTTAAATACGTCGGCAGACTCCATAGATTTGTAATCGAATGAAAGTCTGTATTTCTTGCCTGCCTCAAGCTTATCCTTATCTATGCTTACGCCGAGGAAATCCTCGCCGCCGGTGCCGTTATTTTTAACATGGAGATAATACTTATCGCTTATGCCGCTGTTAGGCACTAATACGCCCGAATCGTTCGGGTCTTCCTTCCAGCCGAGTTCCTTAAGCGACTCTATGCTTTCAGCCGAAAAAACATTGTACTGCGTAAGATTTCCGTCTTTATTTTCCGGAACGGAAATATATCCGTCCTTTGAATAGTATATTCTTCCGTTTGTAACCACATATGCTATACCGCTGCCCTCTACCGAATACCTGCCTGCCGTATCGGTTACTCCGAGAGTGAACGTATCGCTGTTATTGCTTATTGCGTATACCTTATACCTTTCCTTAAGCCCGTCGATATCGCCCTGATTAAGCACCGAGCCTTTGTTTGCAATAAGCTGTACCGCACCCGTAATATTCGGAGCAATATAATTTTCTTCATCAGGCGCCAATTTTATGTTATTTATTTTCGCGCCGTTTTTCATAACAATATTTACATTGCCGTTATAATTAAACGCCGCCGCGTCGCCTGCGGTTCCCTTTGCGTTTGTAAGATAAGCCGAATTAAGCGCTTTATCCTTAATTCCCCATATAAACGTGCTGTCGCCCGCAAAGCTTCGTTTAAACTCGTCTTTCGGGGAGCTGTTGCCGAATGCAAATGTCTTCGGAAGGTTATAGCCGTCGTCCCCCTCAAAGGCTGCCGTCTGCGATGAGGTTCTTTCCAAAGCCGCTGCCGCGGCATTGTTATATTGGTTTCCGGCATAAAAAATATTTTCCTGCGTCCATTTATTCTTATCGTTAATTATTTTTTTAACTCCGGTTTTATATCCCCAGTTCCTGCTTTCAATATAGCTCCATCTTACATTTCTGAATATAACGGTATTTCCGCGCGCGTTAAAATAATTTATCCAATAATTATCTTCTCTTCCCGTAACGTCAAGCAATGTTATATTTTCAAAAACCGTAGGCCCTGCCAATGAACAAAAGCTGTTCGAAACATCGTTTGTGTGACCGTAGCCGAGGTAATCGCTTCCGTTACCGCTTTCGTCCGTATTATAAGATGTAAAGGTGACCGTGCAGGCGTACAGCGGCAGCTTATTATTATTTTCGTTGTTATAATAGCTTACAACATCGTTCATAGTTTCAACCGCCGTAAGCGGCTTGCCGTCTGCCGTGCTGTCCACATAAACGGTGGCGGTATCGTTTTCACCAAGCCCCGCGGCGTTTATAAGCTCGATAACCCTTTTTACGTTTCTTACCGCGTTTGCGCGGCTTTTGCCGTCTTTACCGTCGTTGCCGTCCCTGCTTATGTAAAACTTATTCTCCTGCAGGTCGTCCTGCGTATCGGCCGAAACGGAAATAAACTGCGTTAATGTACCGGCTAACAGCATTAAGCTTAAAGCTATACTTAAAATACGTTTTATTTTCATAAACGTGTTCCTTTCCGGGATATACCCAATAAAAATATACAAGCCCCTTTATTCCCAGCGTTTTACGCATAAACGCTGATATAAACCGTAAACGGTGCCTATTACAATGATAACTATAAGGAAATAGAACCAAAGCCTTGCAGAGCTTTCGCCGAATTCCTGACCCACCATAAGCCCGTATGCCGACGAAACAACTTCGTTTTTCATATCCGAAAACAGATCGATCATAGTATAAATCATTACAAGCGAGATTATATTGCGAAGGCTCGGTACGGTTATCCACCAAAACTCTTCCCACCTGTTAGCGCCTTCTATTTTTGAAACCTCGTAAAGAGAATCCGGTATACTTTGCAGTCCCGCAAGAAACAGAATGGTCTGCACGCCGCAGTTCCAAACAAGGCTTATTGTGTTTGAAAGCAAAAACGTAAGCACCGGAGTAAGCGCCGAGGGAACGTTTAAATTTGTCAGTATTTCCTTATAATCTATAATTCCCGTTCCGGATTCGCCTGTTGAAAACAAAGGAATTGTAACAAATTCACCGCTTAAGATATTCATTACAACAGATGTGGACATAATCACCGGAAGAAAAAATATTGCCCTGAAAAATGTTCTGCCGTGATATTTCTGATTTAAGAGCACCGCCAATATAAGGCTTATGGCAATAATAATCGGCAGTGAGTAAAATATCATACCAAGCGAATTTCTTAAATCCGTAAGATAATTCGGATCCACCGCTAACAGCTTGTGAAAATGCTTAAGCCCTACATAGCTTGACGTTATTGCTCCGGGTTCGATTTTAACATCGCTGAAGCCGTATTTTACAGAGCTGATAAGCGGATAGGCAAAAAACAGTATAAGTCCGAGTACCCAATGCGCCACAAAGGTATAACCGTAACGCATTCGTTTGCTCTCAAGACCTTTTTTAGACGGTTGCTTTGACATATATGTTTTCCCCCCTGCTTATTGCAGCTTAAAGCCGTAAGCCGCAAGCTCCCCTGCCGGTGATACCGACGGCTCGGAATTATGATTGGCATAAATAACCGCGCCGTTTTTAAAGGTTGATCTGCTTATATTACCGTCAAGCATTTCATAGCTTGAAAGCCCGCTGTCACACACAGCGTTAAAGCAATCCTTAAAGCCGGTTTTGATAAGCGCGTCGGTTATAAGGCTTTCATTATCCTCAAATAATGCCGCATACAGCTTATACTGCGCCAAATCATCAGAGCCGTCAATATATGAAGCGCAAACGGTAAAGCCTATACCCATTCCCGAAATTGCAGCCCACATAACCGTTTTAAGCGGATTTTCCGATATATTAACGGCTCTTGTATACATAGGACCTGAATTTCCGAACACCATTTGATAAAACGGAATTTGACTGTCAAACACATCGTATCCGCCGTTTTCCGCAGGCACATCGAACAGTATATCCGCCGCTGCCGCAGCATAGCTGTTTGCACCTGCCGCCGCAGTTTGCAAACCGTTTTTTGAAGCGCTTGCGAATATACGCTTTGTTTGCTCCTCAATTTTACGCTTGTTTGCATATTCGCCGCCGTAGGAATAGTCTGAAAAAGCGGTATTTCCGAGCGAAGAAAGGCTTATTCCGGCAAATCCGCTCTTAACTGTCTTTTTTATCGCCCTGTTCGCGGCGTCTTCAAGCCTTCCGCGCGATATAACATACACGGGCTTCCCCTCGTCCTGAAATCTTATAGGCGAATAAGCGTATCTCTCGGCAATATGCTTTATTGCGGTTTTAGAGCTGCCCGAATTTACCGATACTCCGTTTCCGGATTTTGTAAACCGTACAATTTCCGAATCCATAAACAAAGTAATCTTATTATCGCTGCAAAGCTTATTAAGAGAATCAAGCGCTTTGCTGTTCCCGTAAACAGAGGCAAAGCCTTTTCCGCCGCCTATCGTTCCGGGGGTTATTCCCCTGTCGCCGTAATACATCATTCTCACAACAGGAGCTATTCCGTTATCCTTTAACAAGGCTGAAATTATTTCCTTAGTTTCGGAAAACGAGGTTGCCGCCGTTAAATCGGTTTTCGGCATACCCATAACGGTTTTTGTAACCTCGGTTCCGCCTATCACGGTAACGCTGTACGGCGAATACTCCGCTTTATTTTTTGTGATCATTTTATTGTCTTCAAGATATTTTCTGTATCTTTGCGCCATACCGTTATAATTTGCCTGTTCGCCGTACAGCGGATAAAAGCCGACCGAAACGGTATCTCCGCACAGATCGTCCGCTATCCGTTTTGTTGTAATATTTCCCGTTCCGAGAGAGGCAAACCTGAATTCATCGTAGCCCCTTAAATAAAAGGTTGCGCCTACTGTTGAATAACCGAGCCGCTCGTTGCCCGCCTTGGCTTCAATAAACGCAGAGCCGGCGCCGCTCTCAATTATTCCGAGCATTGCGGCACCGCCGCCCGCCGCGCCGAACACCGGCAGCAACAGCGGCTCGCCGTCGGTAAAGTTATTCGGCTTTTGCCTTGCGGCGTCCTCGCCGTAAACCTCGCCCGAAAAGCTCCTTACCCCGTCTGCATTTTCAGCCGCATACATAACCGCTCCGCTGCCGGACGGAACAAAAAGATACGCGCCGTTTTCCGAGTTTTTAACACTGCAAAGATTGGGGGTAAGCGTTACCGAAACCAACTTGTACTTTTCGCCGCTTTCCAGTATTTTAGAGGATATTACCGAAACGCAAAGCGAATCGTTCCTAAGCCTATACTCTATCGGAATTGCAATTTTATATCGCTTAAAAAAATATGTGACGCGTATTCCGTCTTCAAGCTTTTTGCAAACCGTGTTTAAATAACCGTCTTCCTTTTCCTGATACGAGCGGATATTATCCCATTTAAGGGTTGTGTTATCCGAAACGGTAATCGTTATCGGGCTGTTTCCGTTTGCACTTCCGCCGTTTTCTTTATATTCCCCGTATAAAATGTCGGACCACTGTATTCCTAACGCGGCCGGGCATAAAACGACTGCGCCCGCCTCAGAGTCCCACCTCAGCTCATAATTCGCGTTACTGCCAAGCACGCAGGAGTCAACGGCAACGCCGTTTATGTTTTTGTAATTTCCCGTTGCGGAGGATTTACCGCATCCCGATAAACAGCTTATATTAAAGCTTAAGGCAAGCAAAACACAGATTGCTTTTATCACTCTGCTTTTTGCATAAGATTTTCGCATAAATAGGCCTCCGTTAAAAGAAATTGTGTTTTTCCTTACCTATACGCAGTTTCCGAATAAACAGAATAAATAAAGGTGCCCAGCTGTTTAAGCAAAATTGCGCACATAAATATAACAAATACAATCAGAATCATAAAAAATACCGTAACAGCCGCCGTAAGAAGTGTTTTCGTAAAATCAAATTCATGCACTTCAATAATTGCAACGCACATAATAAACGCGGAATATAGCGCTACAGCGGTTCCTATTCCATTTAACAGCCCCGATGAAGAAAGCGGAGCAAAACGGCTTACCAAAGTATAAATAAACATGTAAAGTATGATCGGAGTTAATGAGTATGCCGTTGCCGCATATACCTCTTTAAAGGTTCCCTTACCGGAAAAGATTGAACAAACAAGCCAATTTGCAAACGACCACAGCAGCAAAAGCCCCGCCGTTGAGGCAAAGGTATAAATAATATTATAATTCCGTGCCGTAACATTCGTGTATAAAAAGCCTGCCGCCGTCTTTTTAAGCGCAAACGCAGCAAAAAGCAAAACCGTGATCACAACGGATATTTTGTAGGAAGCCAAGCCCTTATACTTCATTTCCTCAAAGCTTCTGAACGGGTGCAGAGGAGCACCAAGCACAATTTTTATACGCGGATTTTTAATTTTAAAGCCCGATTTTTTAAGCTTTACGGCGCCTGTTACTATTGCCGCCGCAGCTAAAACCGCCAAAGCCGCAAGCCATATAAAATTCTTTGCAAAAAAATCAGATAAAATTGCCTGCCACGCCAAATCGTAAACAGTATAATCAACCGCAATACGCGCCGCTTTAAGCGCTTCCCTATAATTGCCTTCGTTGTAGTAAGCCATTGCAAGCCCGCGGTAAGCCGGCTGGCTGCCGCGATCGTAGGAAAGCACCCGCTTCCACAGATCCTTTGCCTCTTCATAATCGCCCTTTAAATAAAGCGACTGTGCCGCTCTTAAAAGAGCGCCGTATTCGGTAGGCTCAAAAACGGTTACGGCGTTACCCTCCTGATCGGCAACCAAAATTGCATTGTCATTTACCGCAAGCGCAACCGGCGCCTTGAACACGCCTAACTGCTCGCCGGTTCCTATTCCGCCGCCGAACGCCGACATAAGGTTGCACTCTGAATCGTAAATATAAACTGTGCCGTTTGTTCTGTCCAGTGCGAAAATGTAATTATCACTGCTTACGGCGGTTGAAACTATATTCTGCGCCACATATGCGCCGGTCATATCCCGCCGTAAAACAAGCTGTTTTTCCAAAAAGTTTACCGCAGAAGACGTAACCGTATCGCCGCTCAGTTCTCTTTTATAAAGTATATCCGCGCCTGTGGGACTGATTTTTCTTATCTGTCCCTCACCGTTTTCGGAGCCTTCGGTATTTCCGGTGCAGGTAACCAAATATCCGTCCGAATCAAAATCAAAATCCACAAACGAATACGGCAGGGTTTTTACGTCAGCCGATTTTTTTTCGTCGTTTCCCGTAAGCTTATCCCAAAGATAATTAAGCGTATCAAGCGCGCCGCTTTTAACCGTGTTTGCACCGTAAAAGCCTAAAAACTCGTACTCCGGCGAATAAAGCAACGCCCCGTAAAAGCAGCCGAAGCTTAAAATATACGTATAGCCCTCTTTGTCCTTTGCTATTGCGGTGGGCTGGTACAAAAAGCCTTCGGGTATAAGCTTGGACTCCGGAAGACCGAGTATGCTGTTAACCCTTCCCGAATCGTCGGCTATAATAATTCTTGCGTTAAGAGTATCGGCTATGTAAATATCGCCGTTTTTCGCCGAATAAACTCCCTTTGCACCAGTAAAGTCAACCGTATTCCCGTCGCTTTGAGTTATTTCCATCACCGAATTAAGAGTATAATCCGAATTTATTTTTATAAGACGCGACTTTTCCCCGCAAAGCACAAGTATTGTGCCGTCTTCACAAAAGCACACATCGGTAAGTCCCTCAAGCGCCTGTGAAAGACCGAGCGACGAAGCCGTTATCTCTTTTTTTGCAGTATACATTTCGCGGGAAAGCCTGTATTCAAAATCATTGCCCTTAACATCTGCGCGCGTATACGTATCCGTAGCCGCAGCGGCAGACGGAATTACCGCCGATATAAACATAACGGCTGCAAAAATTATTGCAAGCAGCTTTTTTGACAAATTCTTTCCCTCCCGACCAAAACTGTTGATAATCATTATTTAATACCCGAATTACTCATAGTTTCCATTACATTGCTCTGCGTAAACAAAAACACCAAAATCGGCGGCAGCATAAGAATAACCGTAATTGCCATCGAGGTGCCGGCACGCGCAATGCCGCCCGCCGTAACCGAGCTCATAACATACGGCAGGGTTTTGAGCTGCTCGCTGAAAACCGTTCCGTTCGGAACCGCCGACCACATACCCTGAAACGAAAACAGCAAAACCGTCATCCACGCCGGTTTCATTATCGGCATTATAATTTTCCAGTAAATTCTTATAACGCCGGCTCCGTCTATTCTTGCGGCCTCTATAAGCGCGTCGGGTACGCTTACATCCATAAACTGCTTCATTAAAAAGCAGTTTACCGCCGACGGAACGGCAGGAAGAATATATACCCAGTATGTATCTATCATCTTTAAATACGAAAATATTAAATATTGCGGAACGCTCAGAGTATACGCGTTATATAAAAGCATTATCTGCACAATTGCAAAAAGCAGCTTTCTTCCCCTTACCTTTGACTTTGAAAAGGTAAACGCCGCAAGCGAGCCTGCAATAATCGACAGAAACGTAGAAACAACCGCAATAAACAGGCTGTTGAAAACATACCTTGATATAGGTATCTGAAGATTGCTTAACAGCGAGGGTAACGCCTTGTAATTCGCCAAAGTAGGTCTTGCCACAAAAAAACGCGGCGGAAAAATCAACAGCTCGTCTAAAGGCTTAAACGATGTGATAATACAGTACAGCATCGGAAAAACCATAAATATTCCGGCAAGCGCCAGTATTAAAAAGTAACCGAAGCTGCCCGCCCTTGAACGGGTGTAACGCTTATACTGTGATCGGTTCTTAACCACTTAATTCAACTCCTACAAAAATAACTCGGCTTTACCCTGCCGCGCGGCTCTCAGCTGTCGCTTTTCCCTACAAGACTTAAAAGCCCGCCTATAAGATACCTTACTATCAGTATTACCGAAAACAGGAAAACGGAAAGCGCGGCTGCATAGCCCATTTCATATCTTTGCGTGCCCACATCGGTAATAAGAGAAACCAGCGTATCCACAGAGTTGTTAACGCTCGGATATCCCGCAAGCGACTGCATAAGGGCGCTTGCAGAAAATACAGACTGTATCTGCATTACCGCGCTGAAAAGCAGTATGCTTTTCATTGAAGGCATTGTTATATACCACAGCTCATGCCATCTGTTTCTTATTCCGTCAATTGCGCCCGCCTCGTACAGCTCGGTATTAACATTTTGAAGGCCCGCCATATTAGCGAGAAACGATACGCCCATGCTCATCCAAAGCTGTATTATAAGTATCACATTAAAATTGTACTTGACATTTTGAAACCATGTTATAGGCTCCGTTATAAATCCGAAGCTTATAAGCAGATTGTTCACGTAAGCGTAGCTGTCTCCCGAAAACATTATCTGCCAGATATAAAGAGCGTTTCCCACAAGCGAGGGAACATAAAAAACAAATGTAAGAAGAATACGCAGCGGCTTCGGAAATTCGTTTATCATCCACGCTAACAGGAATGCTAAAATATAGCTCACCGGTCCTGCAACCACGGCAAATTTAAGCGTGGTTCCAACCACCTTTGAAAACACGCGGTCCCCCGCAAACATTCTTATATAGTTGTCAAAGCCGTTGAAAATCGGCACAGAAACCATATCAAAGTCAAAAAAGCTTAATGTAACCGAAGCCAGTACAGGCAATATGTTGAAGATGAAAAAGGTGCCCATAAACGGTATCAATATAAGATAAAACGTCATATCTTCCCTTGTCATTTTCCTTCGTATCCGTTTTTCTCTTTTCTGTCGCACATCATTCACCCCGTTTTTATAAAGCTTAAAGCATTATTATCTGCTTTGATACTGTTTCCATTTCCGCGAAATTTCCTCGTTCGCTTCCCTGCCGTATTTCATAAGCATATCTTTAGTATTTTTATTTGCGTTTACAACGTTCCAAAAGCTCTGATAGATAGACCTTGAAACATAATAGCTGCCGGGATATTCGGGTATTTCTTCAACCTGACTCCATGCACTCAGCAATTCGTCAAGCATACCCGTATCCCACGAAAGGCCCTTTATAGCCTCAACGTTTGCAACAGCCACGCGTCCCGCCGGCCCTATTACAGACTCAATATCGTTCGAATAGCTAAGCTGCGTATCCGCAGAAGTCCACCATTTAAGAAACTCCCATGCCTTTTGCGGAGCCTTTGTGCTTTTAAGTATAAAGCACCCCGTTCCGCCGCCTGAGCTTGCCCTTGAAATGCTGCCGTCCTGCCTTACCGTACCCGGAACGGCGGTAAAGCCCCAAAGACCGTCAAGCTCCGGCGCGGCTACCTTTAAGGTCGTATATGTAGTGTATACCGCTATACCGAGCGGCGTAGTTCCTACCCTGAAGCGGTTATAAAAATCAAGCGTTACGGGAAATTTCATTTTACTGTAATAATCGGTCCACTTTCCGAATACGGTCATTACGTCAGCCGAAAGCAGGTTTGTACTTTTTCCGTCCTCGGTATAAAGCGATAAGCCGTTTTGCAGCAGCAGGCTTGGGAATATATTAACCGAACCCACTCCCGCGTTTACCTGCGCGGTATCCGTAGCCACGTTATTCGGCAGCCATACCGACATATTATTCCTGGCAAGTATTTTATACGCCTCGCCGAATTGATCCCACGTAACCGGAATATCTATGCCTAACTGTTCAAGAATATCCCTGCGGTAGAACATCATAAAATAGCTTTGCGTATCGGGCAGCGCATAAAGCCCGTCCTTATATCGGTACGGAAGCTCCGCGCCTGCTTGGAAACGCTTTAAAACCTCTTCGCAGTCTGAAAATTGCGACAAATCGTAAAGAACGCCGCGCATAGCAAGATTTACCGGCTCCGAGCGCGAATTCATAACGGCGCAATCCGGTCCGTTGCCGGAAAGAATGGCCTGTATCATAGTTGCGTTTACCAATTTTAAGTCTACCGAAATTTTTGTATCGGCAGTAAAGCTGCGTTCTATAAGCGAGCTCATTACCTGCGCCTGATCGCGCCCGGTATTTACCCAAAGCTTAATTCCATCGGAATCCCCGTCGGAAATTCCGTTATAATCCTTACTAAAGCTTACAAAAAATCTTTGCACCGAATAAATCGCCTGTTCAAAAAAGCCGGATCTTTCAAACGGCTCGCTGCAGCTTGCGGACGTTAACGCTATTTTATCAAGGTCAAGCGGCATACTTTTAAGGTCCTGCAAAACCGACGAAACAGAGCAGTAATTGGAATAATATGAGCTTTTGTAACGGTGCGCTTCAAACTTGTTTTTCAGCATTTGGTTGATAATCTCAACCATATTCATTATTACGGAATAATTCGAACCGCTTTTTTGCCCCGTTATTTCAGATAACCTTTCCGCCGCCGAATTAAGCTTATTCCTTATGTCCTTAAGGCGCGTCTCCATATCCGGAATTTGCGAGAACAGCTCATAATCGCGGTATACGTCAACATTCTCGCCGGTTATCATATTTATATCTATATAAAGCTCGCCGAGCTGTGCAACGGCGTCGGAAATAAGCGTTCTTACCTTTGAAATATCGCCCGAAGTAACCGAAAGGGAAATCGTATGCACGCCCTTTGTAAAATAAATAAGATAAGGCGTGCCGGAATCCGATTTAAAAAAGCTCTGCTGCCATCCGTCGGCATAACCGAAGCTTATCTGCTCGGCCTCCTTAAAAGGGCTTGCGCCGTCTATCAAAAGCGAGCGGTAGGACATACTGCCTATAACGGCATTTTGCTTAAACGAAAAACCTATGCGGTAATATCCTTCCTCAAGCTCCGGAGTATTCCACACAAGCGTCTCGCCTGCGTTTTTCCAGTTGCCGCCGATATAATTAAGCGAATTGACCTTAGCGGTGTGCGGCGTTACCGCAACCGTGGCGGTATCCGACTTTGCAATAAGATAATGCTTAGACTTAAGAGCGGCGCTTTCCCCCTCTATTATGACAGGCTCGCCGTCATACAGCTTTTCATTATCGGTCGGCGCGCTGTATTCAACGGGCTGTCCGCTGCTGCCGAATACAAGGTATTCAAGCTCAAAGCTTCCCTTTACGGGAATAATGCTTACAGTATGGCTGCCCTTTGTTAAGTATACCAGATATTTTTCACCGGCGCCGTCCGACAGCCTGAGCGCATAGTTGCGGTAAAACTCCTCATACGGAACCTGCCTATGGGCAAATTCGTTGCCGAGACTGTCGGTTCTTACCTTTTCTTCGTTACGCCACATACGCGGAAATTCAAACTCAGCCGCCTGTTCATACGGGCAGCTGCCGTCTATTTCAACCCCGATCTTTATATCGTCGGTTGATTTATCGACTGCACGGTAAGACATACCCACGCTGTAAAATCCCGCGCTTGGAATTTCTACGGCAAATTCCCTGCTTTCGGTGCCGAAAACGCAGCTTTCCCCGTATTTCACCTCCGAGGCGGCATATTCCGCCCCGGAAAAAGTGTGAAGATATTTATCATACGAATCTCCGGCATATTCAACCGACGCCGCCGAAGCCTTTGCATTTCGGTTATTATCATCTGCGGCATAACAGATCGGCGACGATACGCAAGCAGTCAACAATATTGCCGTGGCTGTCGCTATAAGTTTCTTCACAATAATTTCACCTGCACATTATAATCAGTCAAAACAGTACGCTTTTGAGCTTGAGTCTTTATCCCAAAGTCTCCAAATTTCTTCAAGCGTTTGAGAATTTACATCCTTGTTAAAGTATTTTGCGGTATTTTCCGCGTTGTTCAGGTTTCGCATAATCGCCGGATTGCTGTTGAATATTTTTCTGTACGTTTTATTAAGATAAAGCGTATTGCCCGACATATCAAACGCCGCCAGCTGCTCGCTGCTCATACTCCAGTTGATTACCTCACGTCCCGGACAATCCATAATATTGTTTTTAAACGAAAAACCCGAAAAATCAAAATTTGCGGTTGCTCCGCGCAGACAGCCCTCTATTCCGCGATAGCTTGCGTCGTTCGGGCGCGTACCCCAGCCGAGCGAGGTAAACCTCATTATATTGCCGTCGCACCTGATATTGCGCCATTTAGCCGAGGCGCTGTGATCATACCACTCAAAGTCCACGTTATTGTATTCAAGAAGGTTATCGGTAAAGGTTATAGAGGTGTATTCATATCCCGCGCTTCCCTGCGGACTTACAGCGGTATCAAACGACTGGTATATCCAGTTATTGCTTACGTTGAATTTGCCGCAGCCGTTCCAAAGCGTAATTGCGTTGCCGTAGCGAACCGTTCCGAATTCAATTCCGCCTATATAGCCTATTTCACAGTTTGTAACCGTTATATCCGAATTTTTTTCCAGTCCCGCAACGGCGCAGTCGCCCGAATATTTCAGGCACAGGTTATCTATCGTAACGTTTGAAACGTCGTTTGCAAGCGCAAATATACGCATTTCGGAACAAATTTCTATATCCTTATACACCTTTGAGGGATTACCCTTATCACAGTAAAGATATATTATTCCCTCATCGGCATTGTGGTAAAAATCCGTATTTGACGTAAGCTGATCAACGCCCGCAATTTTCAAAAAGCCTACCTCTTTGCCGTGATCGAATACCATCGATCCTGCCTGCTTATAAGAAAATTCAGCTTTCCAAACGTTTTTCTTTAATGAAGGCTGCCATATATTATCCGCCGCATAGTTTTTAGGCGAAGCATATATAGCCGGCTTATCGCCGCTTCCGTAGGAGCCGTAGATTACGCCGCTTATAGGCGAAATGGTTTGTGTAAGACGGAAAACCGAACCGCGTTCGAACAAAACGGCGTCGCCCTCTTCAAGGGAAAGCGAGGCGACCATATCAACGCTTCTTATAGCCTCTGTCGGGGAAAGACCGCTGTTTGCATTGTCGCCGTCGGCTGAAACGTAATACTTTTTACCGGTTATCTTATAATACTGTTCGGTATTTCCGGTAGCCAAAATCCCGTTTCGCATTTTCTCCGCCTTGTCGTCCGCATATCCTTTAAGCGGATTTAACAAAGAAGCGCAGTTGCCTGCGGGCCTTATTTCATTTGCGTCGCTGCGCTGTTTTTTTACCGTTGTTTCTCCAGTAAGAGTTCCTGCAAGACGGTCGGCTGCCGAATTAACCTCCGAAGCCGCGGATTCTGCCTGTTCAGGCGGGTTACTGCCGTCCGATGTATTTGAGGACGCGGAGCTTGAAGCATTGTCTTTAGGGGTTACCGCCTTTTTACCGTCGCAGCCGGCTGACAGCACCAATCCTGCCGCAAGCAGCAAAGCTGCTGCGGCGTTTAAATATTTTCTGCAAAAATCAGCCGTTAAAGTATGTTGTTTCATTTCAGTGCTCCTTAAAGTAGGTTTGAAAAATCTATTTGAGCTGTGAAAGCGCTTGATTGTATCTGTTTACACGCGCGTCTATAATTGAAGAATTACTCTTTACAAAGCTTGCGATCTGTGCGCCGGGGGTTTCGTTTATTTTTGAAAAATCGTCTGCGTTTGCACTGTCGTAGTTTTTATCAACGGCATAGCAGGTAACCCATATCTTGTTTTCCTGCGACATACACCAATTGTAAACCTCAAGCGTTTGCGCATTACAGAAAAAGGCGTTCAGATCATAGTTGTCGGCGTCCATAAACCAGCGCAGGAAGTACGGAACCGCCTCTGCATTTTTGGCTCCCTTAACAACGCCGTAGGCTTCATATTCGTTACTTGTGAACTGATAGTACTTATCCTGACCTTCTACCGTGGGGTACGGAACGGTTTTCAGCGTACCTGCGGATTTAAGCGAGCCCATATATGCGTTCTTTCTTCTTGTATACACGGCGCCGCCCGACCAAAACAGGCATTTTCCGCTGTTAAATTCATCGGCGCTCCAAAGCTTGAACAGATGATTTGTATTATAAATATCGGCGATGCTTTGGGTTACCTCAAGGAATTTGGCGTCCGATGTGTTATTATAGAATTTGCTTCCGTCAAACCCTATCGGACCGGAATTGTTGCGCATAGCCGCCCAAACGGACCAGTCAACCTCGCCGCCGCATGCAAACTCGGCGTTTGCCGCTTTTTTATAATCGCCGCACATTTTTATAAAGGTATCCCATGTCCATTTGCCCGATTTCCAAAGCTTATACGGATCGTCTAAATCATACTTTGAAATTAAAGACGAGTTATACATAAGCATAGCAACAGAGCCGATGTGCGTATTTTTAAGAGAAAGCCCGTACGTTTTGTTTCCGAAGGTATAATCCTTCATAACGCCCTTATCCCAGGCGTCATCGCTGAAATCGTATCCTGTTGCGGTTATAGGCTGTATTGATAAAAGTCCGGTCGGGAACGGGTTGCGGAGCCTTGCCACATCGGGCGCGGTATCGGACGCCACCATTGAAGCAAGCTTTGAAAGATATGTATTGAAATTTTCGGTTTTCCACTCAACCTTTATTCCGGTTTGCTTTTCAAATTTCTCAATTGCCGCAGGCGCGCCGCTGTATTCGTATGCAGGGTTCCAGTTATAAACCGTTACGGTTGTGCCGCGAAGCTTTTTAGGCATACCGGCAAGAACCTCTTTCCAGCTTTTTCCGCCTATCTTGTTTCCCTTTGAGGTGTTGGCGGAACCGCTTTCGGCGGTATTTGAATCGGAAGCGCCCGTCTTAGAGTCCGCCCCGTCGGTATCGTTTGAGATTACTACCTCGTCATCGGTAAAGAAATCGCCGTCAATACCCGATTCCTGTGATCCGGTGTTTTTGTTCCCGCATGCCGCACAGGTAAAAATAAAGGCGGCAGCCAAAAACAGCGAAAGTGCAGAACGTAGCTTTTTCATAAAAATTCTCCTTTTAAATTTAATAATTTAAAATCCGTATTCTGTTAAAACGGATAATTCAACTAAAGTATCAGCCCACAATACCGCTTGTTGCAATGCTTGCTATAAATTTGCGCTGTATAAGGATATAGAAAATTATAAGCGGAAGCACATACATTAAACAGCCGGCAAGCAATACCGGCAGCGACATCATCATCGCGGTATTGGCGTCTACCCCAAGCGCCGCCATAACCGTGTTGCTGCTGAAATTATTAAGGGCGACGCTGAACGTCGGATTTTCCGACATATACATTTGCGCAAGGTAATAATCGTTCCAGTGCCATACAACCGAAAAAAGCAGCACCGTTATAAGCGCCGAGCCGGACGCCGGAATAACAATTTTTAAAAATGTTTTCCAAGGTCCCGCGCCGTCTACCCACGCCGCTTCCTCAAGCTCTTTGGGCAGGCTTTTAAAAAACTGCGAATATATATAAATGAATAATCCGCCCTTAAGCCCCACGCCTAAAAGCGAGGGCAGATAAAACACAAGCGGAGTGCCTATAAGATTAGGCCTTAAATCCGTTCCCGTAAGCCTGTTTACAAGCCCTAATATCCCGAAAAAGTCCATATGGCTGAAATTTACATAGCTTGGGGTTATTATCATCATACTGGGAACCAATATCGTAAGTATCATAATGCCTGTAAGGATTCCCCTGCCCTTGAACTTATAACGCGAAAGACCGTAAGCGGCAACCGCGCACGAGCAAAACTGCACTATCGACGCCCCTATCTCATAAAAAAACGTATTCGCAAACGCAGAGACCGCATTAAAGCACTTAACGGCATACGATAAATTTTCAGCCGAGATATTTTTAGGAACCCATACCACCGTCGGGTCATATGTATCCGAAAAGCTTTTAAAGGAATTGATTATTATGTATACAAACGGATAAAGCAACACAAAGCTGAATGATATAAAGAATACATAACGCAATAAATCCGCGGTTATGTTTGCAAACCCGTTTTTTAAGCGGAAACGCTTTCTTCGCAATGCATATCGCCCCCAATTAAACTGTATAATTATGATACCACAGACGCGCCGTTTAAGAAATAGTCTAATGTTGCAGATACTATTTGAAAATTACTTTTTGTTGCTCATTTCATACAAAAAAAATATAAAAAAGCAATAAAAAAATACATTTTGATTAAAAGACCGACTGAATTTTAAAATTTCCTGAAATATCCAATTTTCCTTTTTTGTTGCAATAGGTCTTGAAAATAATTCTGAAATATGTATAATAAGGGTATTGAAAACAGAAAAGAGGTAAAGAATATGCCCGAAGAGCAAAAAAGGTTTTTTTGCAACATTCTCAATTCCGAAAAAAATGATTATCTTAATCTTTTGCAGGTCGGCTGGGATAAATGCACCCCGAACTATACCTATTCAAATTATCGTGATATGTACATAATTCATTATGTAAAATCCGGCTTCGGCACAATAGAATGTGAAAATGAGGCGCATACCGTCGGCGCGGGCGATTCTTTTATATTCAGACCTAACGTGTTAACCGTTCACTCGGCAAGCGGCACCGATCCTTATGAATTTTATTTTTTTGCATTTGACGGAAAGCTGGCAAAAAAGCTCATAGAAAGAACTGTTTTCAGAAACGGCAAGGTGGCTGTCTCCGCCCCGTCCGATAATCTTTGCGGGCTGATAAAGGAAGCGGCGGAAAACCTTTCCGTTTCCTCGCAAACACAGTTTAAAAAGCTTGAATACCTGTTTAAGCTTATTTCTCATTATGATATCAGCAATGTCACCGATATACTGCAAAATGCCTCGCCGCGCGAAATACACCGCGAAATCGTTTACAATGTAAAAAAATACATACAGTTTAACTTTTCAAATTCCATAAAGATATCCGATATTTCCGCACAGCTTAATATAAACCGTTCCCACCTGTACCGAATTTTCAAACAGGATACCGGAAAAAGCATTGAAGAATATCTTGTTTCAATACGTATGAACGAAGCGCGGAGACTTTTGCAGGAAACCGATCTTTCCGCAAAAAGGATATCGGAAATTATAGGCTATCTTCATTACTCGTCTTTTTTCAACGCGTTTGAACACTACTGCGGCACTACGCCCCAGCAGTACCGCAAAGACTTAAATCTCAAAAAGCAGGCAAGCGATACGGCGCAGCACTTTTAATAAAACGCCGCATATGCATTTTTGCAGTCTTTTTCGGCAAAATAATTTCACACAGAGTTGTTTTTTTATAAAACAAATAAAACTTGACCTTGCCGTATCTTTATGGTATAATTACAGATACTTAACACGGCTTTTAAGATTTTTTGAAAGCTTAAGTTGCAATGTTTCCGTAGCTCAGCTGGATAGAGCGACCGCCTCCTAAGCGGTAGGTCGGGTGTTCGAATCACCTCGGGAACGCCAAAAATCGGTAAGCCTTATTATAGGCTTGCCGATTTTTATTTCATCAAACAGCTTATTTCAATAAGCTTTTATAAAAAAGCATTAACCTTATCGCTAAGCACCGCAAAGGAGCAATTACCGGTGGATAAATTTGTTTTACATTCAAAATACAAGCCTACGGGAGATCAGCCTGAGGCTATTGAAAAGCTTTCAAACGGCATTAAAAACGGCTTAAAAGAACAGGTTTTGTTAGGCGTTACGGGTTCGGGCAAAACCTTTACTATGGCGAATATAATAGCAAATGTCAACCGCCCGACGCTCGTTTTAGCCCACAATAAAACCCTTGCCGCACAGCTGTGCAGTGAGTTTCGGGAATTCTTCCCCGAAAATGCGGTGGAATATTTTGTTTCCTATTACGACTACTACCAGCCCGAAGCGTATATACCGGGCAGCGACACTTATATTGAAAAGGATTCGGCAATAAACGATGAAATAGATAAGCTGCGCCACTCGGCAACCTGCGCGCTTTCCGAGCGCAGGGACGTAATAATAGTAGCAAGCGTTTCCTGCATATATTCGCTCGGCGACCCTATCGATTATAAAAGTATGGTCATCTCGCTCAGAACGGGTATGGAAAAAAGCAGGGACGAGCTTCTTCACAAGCTTGTGGATTTACAGTATGAACGCAACGATATAAATTTTGTGCGCAACAAATTCAGGGTAAGAGGAGACACGGTGGAAATATACCCTGCAAACGCATATGAAAACGCAATACGCGTGGAGTTTTTCGGTGATGAGATAGACCGCATAAGCGAAATAAACACCGTTACGGGCGAGGTAAAGGCGTTTTTATCCCATGCGGCGATATACCCGGCGTCGCATTATATAGTTTCGCACGATAAGCTTGAGGACGCTCTTAACGAAATTAAGGAAGAAATGGAAGAGCGCGTAAGGTTTTTTAACGAAAACGGTCAGCTTATCGAGGCGCAGCGTATACGCCAGCGCACCGAATACGATATTGAAATGCTCAGGGAAATAGGCACCTGCAAGGGCGTTGAAAACTACTCAAGGGTGCTTTCGCGCAGAAAACCTGGAAGCGTTCCTTCAACACTGCTTGATTACTTTCCCGGCGATTATCTGCTTTTTGTGGACGAATCCCACGTAACGCTGCCGCAGGTACGCGGTATGTACGGCGGCGACCGCGCAAGAAAGGAAAATCTTGTTAAATACGGGTTCAGGCTTCCCTCTGCCTTTGATAACCGTCCGCTTAATTTTGAAGAATTTTACAATCACGTAAATCAGGCGGTATTTGTTTCGGCAACACCGGGCGATTTTGAAAAGAACCATGCCGCACAGACAGTAGAACAGGTGATACGTCCTACCGGACTTCTTGACCCGCTCATATCTGTAAGACCGAGCGAGGGTCAGATAGACAACCTTGTTTCGGAAATAAATATGCGTACCGCGCGTAACGAGCGCGTGCTTATTACCACGCTTACCAAAAAAATGGCCGAGGATCTTACAGATTATCTTTCGGGGCTTGATATAAAAGTAAAATATATGCACTACGATATCGACACCATAGAAAGAATGGAGATAATACGCGATCTGCGGCTCGGCGAATTTGACGTGCTTGTGGGAATAAACCTGCTGCGCGAGGGCCTTGATATACCCGAAGTATCGCTTGTTGCAATATTAGACGCGGATAAAGAAGGCTTTTTGCGCAGCGAAACCTCGCTTGTGCAAACAATAGGCAGAGCCGCAAGAAACGCCCGCGGCGAGGTTATAATGTACGCCGACAGCGTAACGCCCTCTATGGAGCGCGCAATAACCGAGACCGAGCGCCGCCGCGCAATACAAAGCCGCTATAACGAGGAGCACGGCATAACGCCGAAATCGGTAATAAAGGACGTGCGCGACATAATAGAAATCGGTCAAAAGGTTAAAAGCGATAAGCCTGTATCCAAAATGTCCCGCTTAGAGCGCGAGGCTGAGATAAAACGCCTTACAAACGAAATGAAGCAGGCGGCTAAGATACTTGAATTTGAGCATGCCGCCTATTTGCGCGATAAAATAAATAAGCTGCGCGAAGGTAAATAAAACAGCTTTTCCGAAAGGAATGAATACAATGCCCGATATACTTTATATTGTCGTTCCCTGCTATAACGAGGAAGCGGTTTTGCCCGAAACCGCAAAGCGGCTTGGCTTAAAGCTTAAAAAGCTTATTGAGGATAAAACCGTAAGCGACAAAAGCCGCGTTATGTTTGTAAACGACGGTTCTAAGGATAAAACATGGGAAATAATAAAAGCCCTGCATAATGACGACGGGATTTTCACCGGAGTTAATTTAAGCCGCAACCGCGGCCACCAAAACGCTTTGCTGGCAGGCCTTATGACCGCCAAAGACAAAGCCGACGTAACAATTTCAATGGACGCCGACCTGCAGGACGATATAAACGCCGCAGACGAAATGCTAAAAGAATATTACGGCGGCTGCGATATCGTTTACGGCGTACGTTCAAAACGCAAAACAGATACTTTTTTCAAAAAATTCACCGCCGAAGCATTTTACAGGGTTATGAATTTTTTGGGAGCCGAAACGGTATTTAACCACGCCGATTACAGGCTTATGTCCAAAAGAGCGTTAGAAGGTCTTGCGGAATTTAAAGAGGTCAACCTTTTTTTGCGCGGAATAGTACCCATGATAGGCTACAAGACCTCTTCTGTTTACTATGAAAGAACCGAGCGCTTTGCAGGGGAAAGCAAATATCCGCTTAAAAAAATGATTTCCTTTGCATTAGAGGGGATAACCTCGCTTTCGTCAAAGCCCATACGGTATATAACCATTATCGGCTTTCTGATCTTCGCCGTAAGCATACTTATGCTGATAAACTTTATAGTCCGCTGGGCAATAGGCGCAACCGTACCGGGCTGGGCAAGCGTTATATGCTCGGTTTGGGCTATCGGCGGGCTTATAATGCTGTCGCTCGGAATAATAGGCGAATATATAGGTAAAATTTACCTTGAAGCAAAGGCAAGACCAAAATACATTATTGAAGAAGACTTAGAAAACGAAAAATAGAAATTACACAATCAGGTCGGTCGATTACAGACCGGCCTGATTTTATAAATCCGTACTTTACTTTTTTTGAAAAATGCTGTAAAATAGTAACGAACATTTGTTTTCGGATATGTATGGGGCATACTGAAATAAAAGGGGACGTTTTTTTGGCAAACGATAAAATTATAATCCACGGCGCAAGAGAGCATAATTTAAAAAATGTAGACGTTGAGATACCGCGCGATAAGCTTATTGTTTTTACGGGGCTTTCTGGCAGCGGCAAATCCTCGCTTGCGTTCGATACAATATACGCCGAGGGGCAAAGGCGGTATGTCGAATCGCTTTCATCATATGCGCGTCAGTTTTTAGGGCAAATGGAAAAGCCCAACGTAGACAGCATAGACGGTCTTTCGCCCGCAATTTCAATTGATCAGAAAACCACTTCGAAAAATCCGCGCTCTACGGTAGGAACGGTTACCGAAATATACGATTACCTGCGCCTTTTGTATGCGCGCGTAGGTATTCCGCACTGCCCTGTTTGCGGTAAGGAAATAAGCCGCCAGACCACCGACCAGATCGTAGACAGAATAATGGAATTGCCTTCGGGCAGTAAAATACAAATACTCTCCCCCATTGTAAAGGGCAGAAAGGGCGAACACACAAAGGAGCTTGAACGCGCGCGTAAGCAGGGCTATGTGCGCGTGAGGATAGACGGCCATATTTACGACCTTTCAGAAGAAATAAAGCTTGAAAAGAACAAAAAGCATATAATAGAAATTGTTGTGGACCGCCTTGTTGTAAAAGAGGAAATACGCTCGCGCCTTGCAGACAGTATTGAAACCGCGGTGGAGCTTTCGGGCGGTCTTGTGGCAGCCGACGTAATAGGCGGCGAGGAATTGCAGTTTTCGCAAAGCTTTGCCTGCGACGAGCACGGCATAAGCATACCCGAACTTACCCCCACAATGTTTTCGTTTAACAGTCCGTTCGGGGCTTGCCCCACCTGCACGGGACTCGGAATATTTATGAAGGTTAATCCGGCGCTTGTTATAAACGATGAAAGCAAATCGCTTATCGACGGCGCTATACGCGCTTCGGGCTGGGGCGTAAATTCATGGTTTTACCCCGATTCCGGCACTATTGCCACTATGTATTATAACGGCCTTGCAGAGCATTACGGCTTTGATATAAACACGCCCTACGGCGAGCTTTCGGACGAAGTAAAGCACGCGGTGCTGTACGGCACGGGGGACGTTAAGCTTAAATTAAGGCGCGGAAACGATTTAGGCAGCGGCACGTACGAGGCTCCGTTCGAAGGGGTTATAAATAACCTTGAAAGGCGCTATAAGGAAACCTCAAGCGATTATGCCCGCGCCGAAATTGAAAGCTATATGACCGCTCTGCCCTGCCCCGACTGCCACGGCGCGCGTTTAAAGCCCGAATACCTTGCGGTTACCGTGGGCGGCAAAAATATTAAAGAGCTTTGCGATATGTCGGTTTCCGACGAGCTTAAATTTATATCCTCGCTTAAATTCGGTCAGCGCGACGAAATTATAGCAAAGCCCATTTTAAAGGAAATACGCGAGCGCCTTACCTTCCTTGAAAGCGTGGGGCTTGAATATCTTGACCTTTCAAGGTCTTCGGGCACGCTTTCGGGCGGCGAGAGCCAGCGTATACGCCTTGCCACACAGATAGGCTCTTCCCTTATGGGCGTGCTTTATATTCTTGACGAACCGAGCATAGGTCTTCATCAGCGCGATAATGACCGCCTTATAGCCACGCTTAAACGGCTTAGGGATCTCGGCAATACCGTTATCGTGGTAGAGCACGATGAGGATACAATGCGCGCCGCGGATTATATTGTAGACGTAGGCCCCGGCGCGGGAATACACGGCGGAAACATTGTATTTTCGGGAACCGTGCCGGAGCTTGAAAAATGCACCGAGTCTGTAACCTCGGACTATCTTACCGGCAGAAAAAAAATACCGGTGCCGCAAAAAAGGCGAACGGGCAACGGTGAATTCCTTGAAATAAAGGGCGCGGCTGAAAATAACCTAAAAAAAATAAACGTTAAAATACCGCTCGGTACATTCACCTGCGTTACGGGCGTTTCGGGCAGCGGCAAGTCCTCGTTTGTAAACGATATTGTTTATAAGGTGCTTGCTAACAAGCTTAACCGTGCAAAAACCATACCCGGCAAATTCAAATCGTTTTCGGGCATAGAAAATCTTGACAAGGTTATAAATATAGATCAGGCGCCTATCGGCAGAACGCCGCGTTCCAACCCCGCGACATATACTGGCGTTTTCGGCGATATACGGGAGCTATTCGCCTCTACCAAAGACGCAAAAACCCACGGCTACACCGCAGGCCGCTTTTCCTTTAACGTAAAGGGCGGCAGATGCGAAGCCTGTCAGGGCGACGGTATTTTGAAAATAGAAATGCACTTTTTGCCGGATATTTATGTGCCGTGCGAGGTATGCGAGGGCAAGCGCTATAACCGTGAAACGCTCAGTATTAAATACAAAGGCAAAAGCATTTACGACGTGCTTGAAATGACGGTTGAAGAGGGTATGCAGTTCTTTGAAAGCATACCGAGGATATACCGCAAGCTTAAAACCCTGTTCGACGTGGGACTTGGGTATATAAAAATAGGTCAGCCCGCAACCACACTTTCGGGCGGCGAAGCACAGCGTGTTAAGCTTGCAACCGAGCTTTCAAAGCGCAGTACAGGCAAAACGATCTATATTTTAGACGAACCCACAACAGGTCTCCACACGGCGGACGTGCATAAGCTTATCGAGGTTTTGCAGCGCTTTGTGGATTCGGGCAACACGGTGCTTGTAATAGAGCACAACCTCGACGTTATAAAAACCGCCGACCATATTATAGATTTAGGACCGGAGGGCGGCGACAGGGGCGGCACGGTGGTTTGCACCGGCACACCCGAAAAAATAGCGGCGTGCGAAAAATCGTATACAGGCAAATTCTTAAAGAAATTACTTTAATATTAAATTTACACATTATTAACCAATATGTTTTTTACAGCGTATAAAATGTAAAAAACGGGGTGAAAAGGTAATTGTTCGGATATGTAAGAGCCTGCAAGCCCGAACTTAAGGTTCGGGAATACGAAACCTACAAGGCGGTTTATTGCTCGCTTTGCCGCGTTATGGGCAGTGAATACGGGCTTTGGTCCCGCTTTACGCTAAGCTATGATTTTACTTTTTTGGCGCTTATAAATATGGCGTTAACGCCCGGCTGCGATATAATCGAGCGTAAGCGCTGCGTATTTAACCCGTTTAAAAAATGCAATTTCTGCAAAAACAGCGATAAGCTTAAAATGCCCGCCGCTGCGGCTATGATAATGTCTTACTATAAGCTTGCCGATAATATTGCCGATAATAAGGGCATAAAAAAACTGGGCTTTATGCTGCTTAAGCCCTTATTTAACGGCGCGCGCAAAAAGGCGGCTTTAAAATACCCCGAAATCGAAACCACGGTATCGGATTATATAAAGGCGCAGAATAAGCTTGAAAAAGAAAACTACACAGAGCTTGACGCGGCGGCAGACCCCACCGCTAACGCGTTGGCAGGCATACTCAGCCTTTGCAGCGACGATAAAACGCAAAAGCGTGTGCTTAGCCGTATAGGATACTGTATAGGAAGGTATATTTATCTTTTAGACGCGGCGTGCGATTTAGCAAGCGATATAAAAACAGGCTCGTATAACTGCTTAAAAAGCTTTTCGGGCGGCGACCCCGCCGAATATGCCAAAAAACGCGTTGCACCGCAGCTTTACGTGTGCGCTAACGAGGCAGGCAGGGCATTTGAGCTTTTGGACGTTAAAAAATATAAGCCGATAATCGGAAATATTATATATTTAGGACTTGAAGATACTTTTAAAAAGGAGTTAGCACTATGACCGACCCGTATGCGGTATTAGGCGTTTCAAGAAACGCCACCGACGACGAAATTAAAAATGCTTACAGGGAGCTTGCGCGCAAATATCACCCCGATAATTATGCGGACAACCCTCTTTCCGACCTTGCGGGCGAAAAGATGAAGGAGATTAACGAAGCTTACGACAGCATTATGGCGGAGCGCAGAACGGGTAAGACGTCGGGCGGCGCTTATAATGCTGGCACGGGCGGCTCGTCATTCCCCGATGTTCGCAATCTTATAAATCAGGGCAGACTGGAGCAGGCGCAGGAGGTGCTCGACGGTGTTCCGCCGCAGTCGCGCGACGCAGAGTGGTACTTTTTAAACGGCACGGTGCTTTACCGCCGCGGTTGGTTTGATCAGGCGTTTACAAGCTTTACCACCGCTTCAAGAATGGATCCCTCAAACGCGGAATATCAGCACGCCGTGCAAAACGCCGCGCGCCAACAGGGAAGGCAGTATAATCCTTACCGCAGCTACGGCGGAAACAGCGGCTGCAGCGCGTGCGATGTTTGCCAAGGTCTTATATGCGCCGATTGCTGCTGCGAGTGTATGGGCGGCGACCTGATACCCTGCTGCTAAAATGAAACAAACTGCTAAGATCACCTTTTGCGGAATAATCACCGCGCTTTCCGTGGTTTTTATGTTGCTTTCGTATTTTCCGTACTTAACATATGCGGTTCCCGCAGTTACCGGGCTTTTAATGATGATAATCGTAATAGAAATAAACACGCGCTGGGCGTTTGCGGCTTATGCGGCGGCGTCGGTATTGGTGTTTATTTTTGCCGAGCCCGAAAGCAAGCTTATGTATATATGCCTTTTCGGATATTACCCGATACTTAAGGCTTTAATTGAACGCCTGCATAAGCCTGCGGCGGAATGGCTGCTTAAGCTTTTGGTTTTTAACGCCGCCGTATTGCTTGTTTATTTTGTTTTTGCAAAGCTTTTCGGAATTTCGCTTGATGATTTTAATACCTTCGGCAGGTACGGCGTTTACGCTTTTTTGGCTGCTAGCAACGCGGTTTTCGTGCTTTATGATATTGCGGTCTCGCGTATGGCAATGTTTTATATGAACACTCTGCATATGCGTATAGCAAGAATATTTAAAGGAAAATAAGCTAAACTATTAAAGGCAAAACAGTAATTCCTGTAATTAAACGGGATTCCTGTTCTGCCTTTATTCGGTTATAAATGCGGCTTTTTGCAAAAATAGTGAAAAGTCAAGAGGTAAATTGCAAAAAGTCGCAAAAAATTTTATTTTAGGCGGATAGGAGGCTATTTAAGCACGCCTCGTATAAGTCGGCAGAGGTCGAAAAGTTAAAAATGCCTCTCGGGTAATGGTTTATCCATTGTTCGAGCTTTCGGGTGTCTGCGGGCGTTACTTTTTCAAAGCTAACGCCTTTCGGATAGTGTCGGCGTATCATTTTATTTTGATTTTCGTTAGAGCCCCGCTCGTAAGCGCTGTAAGGGTGGCAATAATATATTTTTGTGCGGTTGCCAACGCGACGGCAGCTTTGCTCGAGTCCCTCTCGGTCGGAAAACTCGGAGCCGTTGTCTATCGTGATACTTTGAAACACTTTGTAAAAGTCTGCACCGTATGTACGTTCTATGCCGTTAAGAGCTTTAACAACGCTTGCGGCTGTATGGTCTTTCATAATGCGTATAATTTCGTAGCGGGTATAACGCTCGGTAAGTACAAGCATAGTTTTTTTAGTACCTTTTTTGCCCTCTACGCAATCCATTTCCCAATGCCCGAAAGTAGAACGCTCCGCAATCTCTGCGGGGCGTTTCTCTATGCTTTCGCCTTTTGACGCGCGGGCGGCGCGTACTTTTTTATATTTCTTTTTCGTCTTGTTTTTCTTTACGGGTAAGTCGGCATTTGTGATAGTTAAAAAAACGCCGTCCGTAATATAGCGATAAAAAGTAGTCTTTGAAATGGTGGTATTGAATTGTATTCCTTTTTCCTTTATTTCGCCCAATATAGCACCAGGCGCGTATTTTTCAACGGATACTTTATATTCAAGATAATTAGCGTACTCGTGGTCGTTTCCGATTTTGAGCCCCGCTCCCTTTGCTCTTAAATTCTCTTGATATTTTTCCTCCGCAATATCGGGGCTGTATCGCATTTCGGTTGTATAGTCGCTGTTCAAGTGTTCGTATTGCCCTCTCGCGAGCTCGTTATAAATTGTTTTCCAATGTACGCCAAGCATAAGCGCCATATCCTTTTTTGATACTCCCGCTTTTAGCCACGCCTCTATTTTCAGCCTATCGTTAAAGGTTAAATGCTTAAAAGTTCTTTTCATAATAAAATCACTCCGTTTTATTAAAAAATATAGCCCGCTCCCACGGAGGGAACGGGCTTTGAGTACGTGTTAATCCTTTGTTTTGCTTGCCGCAATATCCGCTCGGATAAGCTGCTTTATATATCCCGCTTTATTCGGGACGCTTTCGAGTTTTTCTATAATATCCTGCTCGGTTGTAGTAATGCAATCAATCTTAAACTGCTTTTTGTATTTCGCCGCGTATCTTTCCTGTGGGGTTTGTTTGCGCTCGCACATATTATCGCTCCTTAAAATAAATCGCTTTTCAACACATACTCCCGCAGCTCCTCGGAAGTTTTGCAAATACTCTTTGAAACATCAAAGGCAACCGAGAGTTTGCCGCTGTCGGCTTTTACTGTCCATTTGTCGCGGTATTCGGTTACGTTATATTCTTTCCCGTTTTTTGAAATATACATAAAACGCCTCCTATTGCAATTTCGTTGTATCTATGATATAATAGGACTTACGGGAGGGGCTTTCGCCCCGTCCCTGCCTATGAGCTTTATTTGCTCTCGGGTTTAGCCTTGCTCGGTTTCGGCTTTTGCATAGTGATTGTAACCTTAACGCTCTTAACTGTTTTGTTACTCTCAACTGCTTTTGCTAAATCTTGCAAGGCTTTTGTTATGTTCTCCATTGCTTTCTACCTCCTTTCTGTAATATATTATACCATAGGCGTACGCCTATGTCAAGCCTTTTTTCAAAACTTTTTGCGGTTTTTTGCAATTATTATTGAAAGCGCGGCGGTTTTCTGATATAATAAAGGCACCACACTAATTTAATATTTCGTTTTATGCTATAAGTGCGCTTTTTACTTCGGTAAAAATGCGGGCTCGTTTTTGCGTCTTATAGCGTAAAACATAGAATTAGTGTGGTAGCAATTCGGAGCTTGCGTTTTTCGTGCGTGCAGCGGCGAGTTGCACGCACTTTTTTAATATAGGAGTTGTCGCTATGAAAAAATTAAAAACCTGGCAAATAGTGTTACTTGTTATTTTTTACCCCGTAGGGCTTGTGTATCTTATCGTTTGGTTATATCGTAGAAATGTCGGCGGAACCGTTATTGCAGAAAAGGTATGTAGCGTTTGGGGCACAAGATACCTAAATGAGGACGGTACACACCGACAAACCAATATAGCAAAATTGAAAGTAGGAGACAATTTATTTTTTAAGCCTGCCCCTACGGACGAGTATCCTGATACTATCGGCGTATTTACAAAAAAAGGTGAGCAGATAGGTTTTGTCAGTAACAGAGATGTAAACGAGTTGAGAGGTCTATACACTCATAATAGAGCTGCCGTTACGGTTGAGTCTATAGAGCATAGCGAGTGCGGACTCGGCGTTACTATGAGAATAAAGATATATAAATAAAAAAACGGAGGTACTCTAATTTACAGAGTATCTCCGTTTTGGTTTTATTAGTCCGTTTCTTCTTCCTCGGTTTCCGTTATTTTAAGGTCGTCGGGGTTAATTATCTCGCTAATTTTTGCGAGGTATTCCTCTTGTGCCGCTCGTATTTCTCCAATGTTATTTTGTATAGTATTTCTTAATAAATGTCTCGGCGCTTGTCCTGGGTGGTTTACGTGAAAGCCATACGATACTTGCCACCACATTATTTTAGCGTTTTTAGGGCGTATTACGTGAGGATTTGTCCCAAACTCAACCCACCACGGGCTTGCGTGAGAGGGTAGCTTGCCTTTCTTTTTGACTTTTTGCCAAGAGTAAAAGCCTATGTGTAAAGTTGGTTGCCCTGTGTCCCTGTCTATAAATTTCCAACTTGCAATATGGTTTTTGAAACGCTTTGTATATACGGGTAAATCCTCGCGTAATTTTTTTCTTATTACCTTTGCGGAGGCTCCGAGAGCCTCTTTTGAGAGTTTTTCAATACTCTTTTTGGTTTCTTTTGAGGCGTTAACAAATGTGATTTCTGCGCCGTTTGCTTTGTATAGTGTTTTTGTTTCAGCCATTATAAGCTCCTTTCCTGTAAAATGCGAAAAGACGGCGGGCGAGGTTTCCCTCACTCCCGCCGCTTTCCCTATGTGAATTTAAGGAGGACTATTTAAGCAGAGCGTTTACGCGGCTCTGCACGGCGCTATAATCATAGCCCGCGGCTGTAAGCCTCTTTTTGCGGTCTGCGCCGTTGCCCCAAGCTCCGCGTATAACCTCGCGGGCGATTTCGTCAACGGACTTTTTAG